>Ga0154001_1000198_pt1 | contig 18565 bp, 17 predicted proteins | sample TSNJ085MetaG_FD_104699 | JGI IMG/M metagenome (GOLD analysis project Ga0154001, IMG submission 104699) | Attine ant fungus gardens microbial communities from New Jersey, USA - TSNJ085 MetaG | ecosystem: Host-associated > Fungi > Mycelium > Unclassified | place: USA: New Jersey, Wharton State...
AGGAGGTGCCCGTGCTGCATCTTCGCGCATGCCAATGGTTTGCACGCGAGCGCTTGTGGCCCGAAGCGGTCCGGCATGCTCTTGCCGCCGGCGATCTCGATCTCGCGGCTCAATGGGTCGAGAACTGTGCGAGCGATATGATCGAGCGCGGTGATCCGTACACGTTGCTGGGCTGGATCAACAGATTGCCGCCCGATGTGGTGCTGGGACGCTTGAGTTTGCGTCTCGCCAAAGTATGGGGGCTCGCGTTTTCGCTGCAGACGACGCGGGCGTCGAAGGAGATTGGCGCAGTCATCGACGAATTCGATCGCATGCGCCGCGAAGAAGGCCGCGTGATCGACGCAGTCGTGCTGGAAGAAATCAACGCGGTCGGCGCACTGACTGCCGGTATTTCGGACGACAGCGAACGCGCGCTGGAACTCGGAAGCACGGTCGGGGCGTCGGGCGTAGAGGTGGCGCCGTGGATCTCGCGTTATGCGCAGTCGGCGCAATTCTTCGGGCTTCTGTATCGCGGCAGATTCGATCAGATCGCTCTCATCCGGGAGCGCATGAAGAACCGCGTGGAAACGACGGGGCCCGCGCGGCATTACTCGGTCTTGCTGCGCGACGCGATGTACGGTCTCGCCGCGCTGATCCATGGCGAGTTGCCCGAGGCGAAACGCACGTTCGAAGCCACGCTGCAACTCGCCGAACCCGCGTTGAGTCCTTTATCCGCGGGCGTGACCGGCGTGGCGAGTTGCCTTGCCAGCATCTACTACGAGTGCAACGAACTGGACAAGGCCCGCAGCGCGATTGCGGGCCGCACGAACATTGCATTGGAGACCGCGCCGCTCGGTTCGCTCGTGCGGCACACGATTTCGGCGGCACGTCTGCTGTGGCGTGACGGCGAGATGGGTTCGGCGCTGGCCGTGCTCGAAGACGGCCGCCAGGTGGCGATCAACCGGCACTGGTTGCGTCTGAAGCTCGCGTGCGACGCCGAAACGGTACGACTGCTTATCGACGACGGCAAGCTGGCGGAAGCGAGGCAGATCGCCGACGAACTGAGCACTAGCGTACCGGCGCTATGCGAAGGGCGGGGCGGGTCCGTGCTGGAGACGTGGGCGAGTTATTGCGTTCTGCAGGCACGGGTTCTGCTTGCCGAGAATCTCGCCGATAAAGCCGCTGCCATTCTCGAACGCCAGCTCGACACGCTCGTCAAAATGGGCTGGCGTGCTCTGGAAGCGCTCGTCGCGCTGCTGCTGGCGCGAGCGTGCGCGCAATGCGATGCCGCCGAAAAATCGTTCGACGCATTGAATCGCGCGCTGCGCATCGGCGTCGAGATTGGGCTCGTCAACAGTTTCGTCGACGAAGGAGCGCCGATTCGCGCGCTGTTACAGCAGTTTCGCCAGAACGCGGGCGACGCTGCAAGCACGGAGGTGGCCTATGCCGACCGATTGCTCGCCGCGTTCGATGAACTCGATAGCTCGTCGCGATCAGGTGCCGCGAGGCCGCTCAGAGTGATGACGTCGTCGTCGGAGATCCTCAGCGTGCGGGAACTGGAGATCGTCAATTGCGTGGCGCTCGGGTTGTCGAATAAGGAAATCGGACGCTCGTTGAAGCTCGCGCCCGAGACCGTCAAGTGGCACTTGAGGAATATCTTCGAAAAGCTCAACGTGAGTTCGCGCATCGAAGCGGTGCAGAGCGTTCTCGGGCTCGGGGTCGGCGAAGGGCGCGCTGCGATGTAGATGCTGCGCGCCGCTACTTGTCGAACAGCGCCGTATACCGGCGCTGCATTTCTTCGGGCGCCACCGCTTCGATCTGCGAGCCGAGCATCCATTCGTGGCCGAACGGATCGCGTACGGTTGCCGAGCGTTCGCCATAGAATTGATCGGTCGGCGGGCGAACCACGGTCGCGCCCGCTTTCACCGCCTGCTCGAAAAGCGGGTCGACGTCGTCGCAATGGATGTGCAGCAGCACGCTCGTTCTGTTCTCGGCGCTCGGTCCGAGCATGCCGTGCTCGGGGTATTCGTCCGACAGCATCACGATCGCCGGGCCGATTTTCACTTCCGCATGGCCGATCCGGCCGCCCGGTTCGGTCAGACGAAACTGTTCGACGCCGCCGAACGCCTGCGCGTAGAACTCGATGGCCTGCGCGGCGCTGCGCACGCGCAGATACGGATAGACCTCGTGAATCGTGTTCATCGTCACCTCCGGGGTTGCCGATGAACGATTATCGGCGAAATCGAGTTCGTTTTGCATACCGGGCGACGACGCAATACCTCGCGCGAATGTCAGCGCAAGAAGCGGATGGCGAGTACATTTTCCGCTTCATATCGTTCACTCCAGACGCGGCCATTCCGCTGCGTCGCTCATCGATAGCAAGGAGTCGAACAATGCCGATGCCGCTTCTCTCGCTTCATGCTCTCGCGGCGCAACGTGGTGATGGACTGCGCCCGGAGCTTCTCGAGTTGTTCGCGCGTCATGCGAGGCCGTGCGTGGGGCTGAGTGTTTCTATCGAGTCGGAACCACACGAGACCCTAATCCATGAAGACCCGTACGATCAGTCATTGACGGGGGACGCCTCTCTTCACGCAAAAGGACGGTAGCGATGCGACCCATTTCGACGCCACCGGGTGAGTGCCGACCCGCTCGATGCGAAGGCTGGCTGTGAGGGGCACGGGATTACAATCGTCCGATTGATACGGCATCCTACTATTCATGAGGCACGAGAATCCCATGAATCCATCGAACCCGTCCGAACGTATCGACCAGATGATCGCGGCTCTCACCGACTGGCGCGGTGAAACCTTCGCACGCATCCGTAAGACGATTCTCGCGGCGGATCGCGGCATCGTCGAGGAATGGAAGTGGATGGGCAGCCCGGTCTGGTCGCGCGACGGCATGATCGCGGTCGCCAATGCGCACAAGGGCAAGGTGAAGGTGACGTTCGCGCACGGAGCGGGACTCGCCGATCCGGACCGGCTCTTCAACGCGGGTCTCGAAGGCAATGCGCGGCGCGCGATCGACTTTCTGGAAGGCGACAAGGTCGATGAACGGGCGCTCAAGGCGCTGGTGCGCGCGGCGATCGAGTACAACCGGGCGCATCTGAAGAAGAATACGCGGGGCAAGAAGGGCGAGGATGCATAGCCCGACCGAACGCGCCGGCTAAGCAGGCCTCGGGCGATAAACGAGGCGGGGCAAGGCGGGCGGCGCACTACCGTGTCGTCATCGATCGAATACCGGAATTGATATCGATATCGCCAAAAATATAATTGGAAAGATATCAACCCGCTCCGTACACTTCACCATCCCCAGAGCCTGAGAGAGGCCTTCCGTCATCGTGCCGGTCGCGTGGCGCCGGTTCGGTCAAACCGGCCGGCGCGGTGTCCCGGCACATGCATCAAGGACAGAGCATGTCGGAAAAAAAGCGGAAATTGCGCTCAGCCGAATGGTTCGGTACAGCTGACAAGAACGGCTTCATGTATCGAAGCTGGATGAAGAACCAGGGCATTCCCGAGCACGAATTCGACGGCCGTCCGGTGATCGGCATCTGCAATACATGGTCGGAGCTGACGCCGTGCAACGCGCATTTCCGCAAGCTTGCCGGACACGTGAAGCGCGGCGTGTACGAGGCGGGCGGTTTTCCGGTCGAATTCCCGGTGTTCTCGAATGGCGAATCGAACCTGCGGCCGACCGCAATGCTCACGCGCAATCTCGCGGCGATGGACGTGGAAGAAGCGATTCGCGGCAACCCGATCGACGCGGTCGTGCTGCTATGCGGCTGCGACAAGACCACGCCCGCGCTGCTGATGGGCGCGGCGAGTTGCGATGTGCCGGCCATCGTCGTGACGGGCGGCCCGATGCTGAACGGTAAACTCGACGGCAAGAACATCGGCTCGGGCACCGCGGTGTGGCAGTTGCACGAATCGCTGAAGGCGGGCGAGATCGACCTGCATCAATTCCTTTCGGCCGAGGCGGGCATGTCGCGCTCGGCGGGCACCTGCAACACGATGGGCACCGCGTCGACGATGGCCTGCATGGCCGAAGCGCTCGGCGTGTCATTGCCGCACAACGCGGCGATTCCCGCCGTCGACTCGCGCCGCTACGTGCTCGCACATATGTCAGGAATCCGTATCGTCGAAATGGCGCTCGAAGACCTGATGCTCTCGAAGATCCTCACACGCGAAGCGTTCATGAACGCGATCCGCACCAACGCGGCGATCGGCGGCTCGACCAATGCAGTGATTCATCTGAAGGCGATCGCGGGGCGCATCGGCATCGATCTCGAACTCGACGACTGGGTGCGCATCGGCCGCGATACGCCGACCATCGTCGATCTTCAGCCTTCTGGCCGCTTCCTGATGGAAGAGTTCTATTACGCGGGCGGCCTGCCGGCGGTGCTGCGCCGGCTCGGCGAAGCGAACCTGCTGCCGCATCCGGGCGCGTTGACGGTCAACGGCAAATCGCTATGGGACAACGTGAAGGATGCGCCGAGCACTAACGACGAAGTGATCCGTCCGCTCGACAAACCGCTCGTCGCCGATGGCGGCATCCGCGTGCTGCGCGGCAATCTCGCGCCGCGCGGTGCCGTGCTCAAGCCGTCGGCGGCGACGCCCGGCTTGCTCAGGCATCGCGGACGCGCGGTCGTATTCGAGAACCTGGAGCACTACAAGGCGCGCATCGTCGACGAAACGCTCGACGTCGATGCGAACTCCGTGCTGGTGATGAAGAACTGCGGGCCGAAGGGTTATCCGGGCATGGCCGAAGTCGGCAACATGGGATTGCCGCCGAAGCTGCTGAAGCAGGGCGTGAAAGACATGGTGCGGATTTCCGATGCGCGCATGAGCGGCACCGCGTACGGCACGGTCGTGTTGCACGTGACGCCGGAAGCGGCGGCCGGCGGTCCGCTTGCGGCGGTGCAGGACGGCGACTGGATCGAACTCGATTGCGACGCGGGCACGCTGCATCTCGACATCAGCGACGCGGAACTCGCGCGCCGTCTCGCGCAGCACCTGCCGCCGCAGCCGCCCGAGGGCGGCGGGTATCGGCGTCTTTATATCGATCACGTGCTGCAGGCCGATGAGGGCTGTGACCTCGACTTTCTCGTCGGGTGCCGGGGGGCGGTGGTGCCGCGGCATTCGCATTGAGGCTTTCAACACGGGCGGCGCTCGTCTTCCTGTTGAGCAGTCGTGTGCGACGCTCCCTATCTGTGGTTCGGCTACGTGATACGCATGAGTGCCCGCAGGTATTTGCCGTTGTCGATGCCGGTTTCTCCTGGCATCCCGAATCTTTTATTCTCTTCGGAATGATCGAGTAGCTCAAATCCAGCTACGAACTCCGACATTCAACGTCTCGCCGGGTGCTTTGTCCGCACACATTCGAAATAAAAGAAAGTGCAGAAATGGTGCATGACCTTTTTCGTCTGCTCTGCAAGCAGATTTAAGCGTTGTCTGACTGTATCGAGAGGAAATCCACTGTAGCGTTGAGTATTCACGATACGAATCCTGTTTGCGGTTTCGTAGTCCACGCGCTGCACGCGCGTTTACTTCAACGTTGTCTGGTCCAAAAAGGTAAGAAGGGCGGCGCAAGATATTTTTATCAAGATCGATGGGATTGCAGGAGAGTCTCGTGATGAACTGCATCTTGGGGAAATACAGGTCAGCAGTTGGCGGTGGAAAATGTCGCAGCAATCCCAGGTGATGACGGGCTCTGGTCGTGGCGTAGGCAAGGCAACAGTCAACGACCTGGAGTTCGTTCATCAAATCGACCGTGCGAGTCCGAATCTGATGCGCTACTGCCTTACCGGAAGGCATATACCCAAGGCGGTACTCAGTACGCGCAAGTCAGGCGGTATTCCGATGGATTTTCTGAAAATTGCGCTGGGCGACGTAGTCGTTACCGCGGTCGAGCCTATTGTGTTTGGTGATAGTTGTTACGAGCACGTCACGCTGTCATTCGCCCGGGTCAAAAACGAATACACGCTTCAAAGTCCAACGGGGGGAAGCGCGGGAGCGGTTACTGCCAGTTTTGACATCAGAGAGAACCTCGAGCGGTGAAGCGCCCTAACTATTACGCACTCGCCATTGGGGTGGCTGCATCCATTGCGGCCGCGTTTTCCATTTACTCAACCATCGAATTTCGTCTGTCATCCGTCGCGACGGCGGGAACTGTCGTCAGCCTGAATTCCGGTGGGCATCACCCGCGGATAGCCTTCGATGCAAAGAATGGGCAGCACTATGAATTGCCGACCGGCACGATCAGGTCGTTCGAAGTCGGCCAGGCTGTTCTCATTCGCTACAACCCCGGGAACCCGGGCCGCTCGGCCATGATCGATAGTGCGTTCGATCTATGGGCTCCATCCGTTTTCCTGTTGATTCTCGCCGTGGGTTTTCTCGATGCGGGGTTTAGAGGCGAGGCACTTGGAAAGGGCTGGCGATAATGGTTTTGCGAGAGAGTCACTGGAGATTCAATACTAGCGCGGGCATCGGAATTGGTTTCGGCGCGTTCAAGTCAGAAAGCGGTATGTTTGCGCTCGATGCCCCGTCGGGTCAAACGTATGAGTATATTTACGGCGGTTTTGGAGTCGGCACATCCCGTGGGCTTGCGACGCTGCTTCGCATCCCGCGACTCGCACTGCCGAAGGTCCTCGTTAAAAGCGACGAATTGAGCGGATCAGGTTCGACGGCCGACTTCACCAGCAGGGGCAGACTGTATCTGACGGATTCGTTTAAAGGCAATGACTTGACGAATCCGCAAAGCCTCGAAGGCGGAACGATCTATCTGGAAGGGGCCGCCGGTTATCTGTTTGGCGGCACAGGCTCATTCATGCTTCTCGGCATCCACGCGGATCTTCTTCTCATGGCAATCGTGAAGCCGGATCTGATCGGCATGGCAATTTGCAGCGCGCCGGCAGCATTGATAGTGGGCGGGGTCAACGAAGGTCTGCAAGATGCCGTGGGATTTGCCTTCATGTGCGGAAAAATAAAATGCAACGGCTTGTATGTCGATGGATAGGCCGTACATTGCCGTGCCGCGCGATGCAGGAGTCGTTGAACCGTTGACCTATCCGCTCGATAACCGGGCACCGCCAGATTCCACGCAAACTTCCACGCAAACGCCCCCACCAAAACAAAAAACGCCTCACAGAGAGGCGTTTTCCACTACAGCATTCACCACAGCAACCCGGCAAGGAGCGCATGCGCTCCTTGCCGGCAACAAGCCGCTTAGAACTTGTGACGCAGACCGACGCGGAACGCCAGCTGGTTGTCGGCCGTACCCGACGTGCCGAAGTAGCTCGTGCTCGAACCGATCTGAGCTTGCAGATCCTGCGTGCCGTTGTGGCCCGAGGCGATCTGGTAGATGCCGAGCACGTAGACGTCCGTGCGCTTCGACAGCGCGTAGTCGCCGCTCAGGTCCACCTGGTTCCAGTGACCCACGTTCGCGCCGCTCAGGTGCATGTACGTGTAGCCCGCGCCTGCCGTGATAGCCGGCGTGATCGCGTACTTCGCGCCTGCTTCGTATGCGGCGAACGTCGTCGACTGGCCCGAGATCGGGGCGAGGCGCGTGTTCGTGTACAGGGCCCACAGCATGGCCGGTCCGATCGTGTAGCGGCCGCCGACGCCGAACGTGCGCAGATCTTGGATCTGGCCGACGCCGGTCGTCGCGAAGCTCACGTTAGCCAGCGAGGTCGAGAAAGCCGGCGAAGCCTGACCCGGATAGCGGATGTCCGTGTAAGCAGCGCCAAGGCCGAACGGGCCGTTTGCGTAGTTCGCGCCGAAGCTGTAAGCACGCGACGAACCTGCGGTCGTGCCCACAGCCGGCGTGCCGGCGAAGCCGCCTGCCGTGTTCGAGAAGCCGTACATCGCGCCGAAGGTCAGGCCCGAGAAGTTCGCGCTCGAGAACTTCACCGCGTTGTTGATACGGCTCGACGTGAGCTGGTCGACGTCGTTGATGTGGTACGCGTAGTTACCCGCGACGGTATTGCCGCCGGTCGAGTAGTTCGAGCCGAGCACGTCGGTCGAGAACGAGTACTGGCGGCCGAACGTCAGCGAGCCGACGTTGTTTTGCGACAGACCGACGTACGCCTGGCGGCCGAACATCGCGCCGCCCTGGCCGGCCGTGCCGTTCGCGCTGCTGAAGCCGTTCTCCAACACGAACAGTGCCTTCAGGCCGTTACCGAGGTCTTCGGTACCACGCAGGCCCCAGCGGCTGCCTTGCGCAACGCCGTCGTCGAACTTCGTGAGGCTGTCGTGGCCAGTCGACGTCTTCGAGTTGTTGACGTAGCTGATACCCGCATCGATCACGCCATACAGCGTGACGCTGCTTTGTGCGTGAGCGGCGCTTGCGAAGAGGGCGAAGGTAGCGGCGGTCAGGATTTTCTTGTTCAAAACATTCTCCGGTTGAAAATTGGATGATCGCGACGCGCTGCTCTGCGGCAAAGTCGCGCGATTGCCGGCAATTTAAGGGGGCGCTGAGTAGGCTATGTGACAGTGAAAAATTTTTGCCAATCTGTCGTATCGACGCGACACTTTGCTCGTGTGCGGGCCGATAAAGAGAAAAAGGGGATCGCTTGCCGTGTCGGCAGGCGATCCCCTTTTTTATCGGGAGTTGGTGCGACTAAGGCGCTGTTATCAGTTGCTCAGCAGCGAACCGCTTCTGAACGGCGTGGCACCGGCAATGCGGGCGAATTCGAGCCCGGCCGTCGCGAAGCGCGTGAGATGCCGCGCGTACAGCACGCCGGCCACGCTGTTTTTGATCGTGACGACGCGATCCGTCAGCGGATCGACGATGTCGGCGATTTCGTGGCCCGCGTCGACCCAGGTGCCGACTTCGCAGCGGTACACGAGCACGCCGCTGATCGGTGCGACGAGCGGCTCCGTGCCCGCGAGCGGCGTGGCGGCGAATTCGAGCGGCGGCAGCGGGGCCGGCTCGCCGTCGATCACGCCGCGCGAGGTCAGGTACTCGACGATCGCTTGCGCATCGTGTTCCGCGTACTCGTACGACACCTCGCGCTGGCCGCGCAGCTCGATCGTGACCGAGACCGAACCGTTCGGAATCGGGAAGCGCTCGCCGAAGCGGCCGCGCAGATCGGACCAGCAGAAGCTGTGGATTTCATCGAACGGATTGCCGACCGAGTTCAGCGCGAGCAGCGACGCCTTCGCGTCGAGATAGCGCGCAAGCGGTTCGACTTCGGGCCACAGATCGGGGTTCGTGTAGAGGTGCATCGCGGCTTCCCAGTCGCAGTGCAGATCGAGCACGACGTCGGCGTCGTACGAGAGCTTTTGCAGCGCGAGGCGCTGCGAGGCGAGTTCGGTGGCCGGCTGCTGCGCGTCGAGCGCCTCGCGCATCGCGGCGCGGATCGCCGTGCGGTTCGCGTCGATGTCGCCGGTCAGGCGGCCTTCGATGTCCGGCAGCACGAGCGCCGCGAGATCGTGGAAATTGCGGTTGAAGTTCTGCGCGGTGCCGGTTTCGAAGCGGCCCATCAGATGGCCGAGCAGGTGCTGGTTCAGGCCGATCGGGTTCGGCACCGGCACGATCACGACTTCGCCGCGCAGCTTGCCCGCGGTTTCGAGCGCGGCCAGCTTGCGGCGCAGCGCCCACGACACCAGCATGCCGGGCAGTTCGTCGGCATGCAGCGACGACTGGATGTAGATCTTCTGTCCGCCGGCCAGGCCGTAGTGAAAACTCGTGAGGCTGCGGGCGGTGCCGAGCGACGGGGCAATCAGCGGATGGGTTTGCGTTTGCATGATTTTCGAAAGCCGCGGCTCACAGGTGCAGGCCGCGTGATGGGGTTGGTTGCAATGGAGAAAGCATGCTGCCGGGGGACGGCCCGCGGGCGCGGACCACGGGCGGCGGTACTGCGGGCGGCGCCACGTTTGTGCACGATCTTAGCCGATATGCCACACGATGTGGCTCGAAGAGCGCAGATGAGCGGGCGCAGCGGTGGCCCGGGCGCGGCACAACCATGGCCCAGGCGTGGCCCAGGCGGAATACAGGCGGAATACAGGCGCGGCACAAAACAGAACGGGCTCCGCATCGCGGAGCCCGTTCGAGCCAGCCGGCCGGCGCGCCGCGAGGCGCGCGTCGTGGCGTTAGCTGCCGTACACGTCGAAGTCGAAGTACTTCTGCTCGATCTTCTTGTAGGTGCCGTCCTTGATCATGTCGGCGATCGCCTTGTCGACCTTCGTCTTCAGATCGGTGTCTTCCTTGCGCATGCCGATGCCGGCGCCGGTGCCGAGAATCTTCGGATCGTCGAGGTTCTGGCCGACGAACACGAAGCCCGCGCCGCGCGGCGTCTTCAGGAAGCCCTGCTCAGCCTGCACCGCGTCCTGCAGCGCCGCGTCGAGACGGCCCGAGATCAGGTCGGCATACACCTGGTCCTGGTTCTGATACGGCACGACCTTGGTGCCCTTCGGCTCCCAGTAGGTCTTCGCGTAGGTTTCCTGGATCGTGCCCTGTTCGACGCCGACCGACTTGCCCTTCAGCGAATCGGCGGTCGGCAGCAGGCTCGAACCCTTCTTCGCGACGAGGCGCGTCGGCGTGTTGAACAGCTTGGCCGAGAACGCGACCTGCTCGGCGCGCTGCGGCGTCATCGACATCGACGACAGCACGCCGTCGAACTTCTTCGCCTTCAGTGCCGGGATCATGCCGTCGAAGTCGTTTTCGACCCACACGCACTTCGCGCCGACGCGCTTGCAGATTTCGTTGCCGAGGTCGATATCGAAGCCAACGAGCTTGCCGTCCGCGCCCTTGGACTCGAACGGGGGATAGCTGGCGTCAACGCCAAAACGGATCGTCGACCAATCTTTAGCGTGTGCGCCAATCGAGACGGTGGCAAGCAAAGCAACCGTCAAAGCCGCTAGCAGTTTTTTCACTGTTTTTACTCCTCGGTGTAGTTCAATTACGACCGCCTGCGGTTGTGCCGCCGCGGTCTGCCCGGCACGACTTGCGGCCGGGCCTGGTCCAGGTTGCAAGCCGGGCTGGCCTGCAACGCGCGCCAAGCTTATCAGTTCAAAAAGATTGGGAAGCTAGTAAAACACCGGATGGCGCACGCGGCGGGGCCCGCGGACGAATCCGGCTGCCGGAGCGAGTCCAGATTGTGGGATAAAACGGCCGCGAGCGCCGCGATTTCCGGGTGCGATTTCAATGCCGCCGGCCATGCCATCGCCGCTCCCGAACGGGAGCCGGCGCGCTCAAGATTTCACGCAATTTGCCGATAACGCATTGTGCATAGCTGGAATCCGTTGCCGTCATCAGACTGTTTTTCGATGCAGCTTGAGCCAGGGACAAAAAACGCTGCTTTGGCGCTATCATCGATGCTCCTTGCGTTCGCCGCGGCCTTTCTCGAAGGGCTTGCCGGCGCAACGGGCGGGCCAGTCCGTTGCAAGTCGTCGTGCGCCACGCCGGCTTTCAATACCGCATGTTTGAGCTCGCTCAAAGGGCCTTCTGCTAAACGGTGTTATTCATGCACACGATGTCGACGGCGGATGAAACAGGCAGTGGCATTCGGCTTTTTCAGCGGCAAGTCGCGGGCGTTGGCGCGCCGGTCCGCGCGTTCTCGATGCGTGGCGACCTTTTTCGCGGTTTTTTCCGCGCGATTATTCCCTCTGCATTAATCGCGGTATCGCCGGTTTTCCGGTCCCCCATTTCGGCGTTGCTGATCGCCGCCCTGTGCTGCATCGGTTTGAGCGCGGCCACCTCCGCCCGCGCCGCCGACAAGGTCCTGCACGTGCTCGCGTGGCCCGGCTACGCGGACCCCGACGTCGTCAAGGCATTCGAGGCGCGCTATAACGCGAAGGTCGAAGTCACGCTGGTCGATTCCGACGAGGCGCTGTGGTCGCAGATGCACGGCAAGGATGCCGGGCAATTCGACGTGCTCGCGGCCAACACCGCCGAAATCCACCGCTATACGCAGGCGAATCTGCTCGCGCCGCTCGACCTCGCGAGTCTGCCGAACACGCGCAGGCAGTTGCCGCGCTTCCGGGCGCTCGGTTCGATCGAGGGGCTCACGTCGGCGGGCAAGGTGTACGCGATTCCGTTCACCTATTCGTCGATGGGACTCATCTACGACCGCAAGCAGGTTCCGGTCGCGCCACATTCGATGCTCGAACTATGGAACCCGCGTTATCGCGGCAAGGTGCTCGACTTCAACAGCGCGCAGCACAACTTCTCGTTCACCGCGCTCGCGCTCGGCTATCCCGATCCGTTCCAGCTCGATCGCAAGCAGATGCGCACGGTCGCGCGCAAGCTCGTCGAACTGCGCCGCAATCTGCTCACGTATTACACGCTGCCCGAAGAGGCGACCGCGTACTTCATCGAGCACAAGGCCGCGCTGATGTTCGGCAACTACGGCACGCAGCAGGTCGAGCTGCTGCGCCGCGCGGGCGCCGACGTCGGCTATGTGATTCCCGACGAAGGCGCGCTCGCGTGGCTCGATTGCTGGTCGATGACGCGTGCGGCGAGCGACCGCCCGCTCGCGCTCGCGTGGATCAACTACATGCTCGAGCCGGACGTGAGCGCGTTGCTCACGCGGCGCCAGGGGCTCGCGAACACGCTGAGCGAACCCGCGGAAACGAGTCCGAACGCGCATATCGTCTGGATCGGCCCGGTCGAGAATATCCAGCAGCGCGAGGCACTGTGGACGCGAATCGAATCGGGCGATCGCTCGGAGCGCTTCTGATGCTACGGCGCGGCCTGACCTTCAAGCTGTCCGTGCTGCTCGCGTGCATCGGCGTGCTGGCGTCGGGCGCGACCGGTTACTACGCGTATCACGCGAACCGCACGATGCTCGTCAACGAAGCGGAGCGCAGCCTGCTGACCTCGACGGAACTGCTCGGCCAGCGCATCGCGTTCTCGATCGACGACACCGCGTCCGACGCGCTCGTGCTCGCGACCATGCCTTCGTCGGCGAACGTCGCCGAAACCGACGACGGCGTGGGCGCGAACGCGCCGCGCGAGCGGCTCGCGCAGGTGTATTCGAGCTTCATGCTGCATCACCCGGAGTATCTGCAGGTGCGGCTGATTGCGCGCCGGCATCATGGGCTCGAGCTGATCCGCTTCGATCGCGACAGCGACGGTCTCGTGCGCGTCGACGGCGAGGACCTGCAGGAGAAAGGTCAGTTTCCCTATGTGTTCGAGACGCTCGCGTTTGCGCCGGGGCGCATCTATACGTCGCCGATCGTCGTCAATCACGAATACGGCACGCACGCGGCGCAGGGCAAGCCGACGTTGCGGATCGGCACGCCGGTCGCGGACGCGAATGGAACCGTGGTGGGCGTCGTCGTGATCGACATCGATCTCGCCATCATGCTCAGGCGTTTGCAAAGCGATCTGCCGAGCGACTATCAGGTCTATCTCGCGAACGAATGGGGCGACTTCCTGGTGCATCCGGACCCGTCGAAAACCTTTGGCTTCGATCGTGGCCGGCGCGTGCTGATGCAGGACAGCTTCCCCGTGACGAAGCCGCTGTTCGCGCAGACGCAGGGCGAAGTGCTCGCGAACGGTCTCATGCGGCCGCGCCAGGCGGCGGGCCAGGTGCTCGCGTTCGTGCGCCGACGGTTCGGCGACTCGGAAGGCAACCGCTTCATCGTGCTCGGTCTCGCCAAGCCACTGGAAGACGTGCTGGCCGGCGCGAATCAGCTCGGCACGCGGATCATCCGCATGGTGCTGGTGTTCAGCGCATTGTCCGTATTACTGGCTATTCTGTCCGCGCGCGCGGTGACCAAGCCTTTGCATCTGCTCGCGCAGGCGGCGACGCACCTGTTCGCCGAGCACGCGATGAATCCGCTGCCGCTCAAGCGCACCGACGAAATCGGCGTGCTTGCGCGCTGCTTCGACCATTTGCGCCGCGAAATCCGCGCGCAGATGGATGCGTTGCACAGCAAGCAGAGCGAGCTTGCGCATCTCGCGACGCACGACGTGCTGACCGGTTTGCCGAACCGCATGCTGTTCATGCAGAAGCTCGAAAGCGCGCTCGAGGCGGCGAAGCAGCAAGGCGCGGGGCTGGCCGTGCTGTTCGTCGATCTCGACCGCTTCAAGCCGATCAACGACCAGTTCGGCCACTCGGTCGGCGACAAGGTGCTGGCTGCGGTGGCGGGGCGGCTCAAGGGCGTGCTGTGTGCCGACGATGTCGTCGCGCGTCTGGGCGGCGACGAATTCATCGTGCTGATCGAGGGGCAGCGCGCGGCGGACGTCACGACCGAGATCGCCGCGCGCATCATGGACGCGCTGAACGAAACGCTCGTGATCGACGGCCACGGCATGACGGTCGGCGCGAGTATCGGCATCAGCGAATTTCCGCACGACAGCGGCAATGCCGAGGAACTGCTGCTGAATGCCGACGCGGCGATGTACGCGGCGAAATCGGGTGGACGTTGCGCGTACCTGCGTTACCGGGACCTGCTCGACGAGCAGGCCGGGACGGCCGCGAAGAACGGACCCGCGCCGGCGCGGACGGACGAGAATGCCGCGGAGGATCCGGCGGAAGCGCAGTAAAAAGCGCAGTAGAACGCGCGATCGGGCGCGCGGCGGAGCCGGTGGTTCGAGGCGCCTTCGATCCCGATCGTGCGGATTGCCTCACACGATCCGCACGCCGCCCCGGTAAGTCGCGCGCGGCACCGGCAACTTGTTGAGCATCGTCACGCGCACGAAGTCCGCGCGCAGGCCCGGCTCGATCGCGCCGCGGTCGGTGAGGCAGGCGGCGCGCGCCGGCTCGGCGGAGACCGTCTGCATGGCGCGCGGCAGTGTCCAGTCAGCCTTGTCGACGAGTTCGAACACGGCGCTCAGCAGGCTCGACGGCACGTAATCGGACGAGAGAATGTCGAGCAGGTCCGCGCGTGCAAGCTCGAGCGCCGACACGTTGCCCGAATGCGAGCCGCCGCGCACGATGTTCGGCGCGCCCATGATCGTCGCGATGCCATGCTTGCGCGCGGCTTGCGCGGCAATGCGCGTGGTCGGGAATTCGGCGAGCACGATGCCCTCGGCCTTGGCCTGTTCGACGTGCTCGATCAGCGTGTCGTCGTGGCTCGCGACCGGAATGCCGAGCGTTTTGCAACGCGTGACGAGTTCGTGGCGATGCGTATCCGCATAACGCTCCTGTTCGACTTCCAGTTCGGCGAGCGCGGTCGCGACGCGCTCGTCGCTCATCTTGCCGTTGCGCTCCTGGTAGCGGCGCCATTGCTCGCGGTCGTGCCATTGCCGCTGGCCCGGCGTGTGATCCATCACCGAGGCGAGCCGCAGCAGCGGATGGGCGCACAACGAATCGAAAATGTCGATGACGTCGGCGGTCGCGATCTCGCAGCGCAGATGCAGAAAGTGTTCGGCGCGCAGCAGCCGGTGCGCGGCGAGCCGCAGCAGCGAGTCGGCGCATTTCGTCTGCAGATCGCGGCCGCGCACGCCGACGTTAAAGCGCGAGCCGATCGCGAGCGCGTCGAACACGGTCGTGATGCCGGCGGCCGCGACCTGTGCGTCGTGAATCACGAAGGCGGCGTCGGTATTCCACTCGACACCCGGCCGCGGCACGAGATGCTTCTCCAGATTGTCGGTATGCAGCTCGATCAGACCGGGCAGCAGATAGTCGCCGTCCCAGTCCTCGGCCTCGCGCGCCGAACTCGCGCCGCGCTCGACGTCGCGAATCATGCCGTCTTCGACGCGCACCACGCCGGTGAATACTTCGTCTCGCGTCACGACGCGAGCGTTCCTGATCAACATCGACTTGCTCCGTAGTCAGTCGGGCCTGAAGGGGTAGTACCTGGCAGTCTGCCACTGCTTCCTGTCATGCGATCTCAAGTACGGCGTGGCGCCGCGGCGGCTGTAGTTCCAGGCGGCGCGTCGCGACCTTGCTGCGCGTCTCTTCGTCATGAAAGATACCGACGATCGCCGCGCCGCGCTCGCGTGCCTCGACGATCAGATCGGCTACCACGTCGCGGTTTTCCGCATCGAGCGAGGCGGTCGGCTCGTCGAGCAGCAACAGTGGATGCTCCGCGATCAGGCCGCGCGCAATGTTCACGCGCTGCTGTTCGCCGCCCGAAAAGGTGGCGGGCGCCAGCGTCCAGAGCCGCTCGGGCACGTTCAGCCGCGCGAGCAGGCGGGCGGCGCGCGCGCGGGCTTCGTCTTCGGCGACGCCGCGCGACACCAGCGGCTCGGCGACGAGCGCGAGCGTCGGCACGCGCGGAATCACGCGCAGGAACTGGCTCACGTAGCCGACCACGCCGCGGCGCAGACGCAGCACGTCGCGCGGTTCGGCGCCGACGATCGACACGGGCCGGCCCTGATCGGTCATGTCGCGAATCTCGATCGAGCCGGTGCTCGCAAGATAGTTGCCGTACAGACAACGCAGCAGCGTGCTCTTGCCCGCGCCCGAGGGCCCGACCAGCACCACGCATTCGCCGCGTTCGACGTCGAGCGACACGTCCGCGAGCGCTTCGATCTGCACGCCGCCTTGGCCGTGCAGCGTAAAGGTCTTGCCGATACCGGCCGCGCGCAGCATCAGCGCGGGGCGGGCGGCGAAAGCCGGGGCGCTGCTGCGCGCTGCGCTGCCTGCTTGCAGGTCTGCTTCAATGGATTGCATCGTGAGCCTCAAACCGGCAGAACCGAGGAAACCAGCGTTTGCGTATACGGATGCTGCGGATCGTCGAGCACCTGATCGGTCAGGCCCGCCTCGACGACTTCACCCGCCTGCATCACCATCAGCCGATGCGCGAGCAGACGCGCCACGCCGATATCGTGCGTGACGATCAGCACCGACAGATGCAGCGTCGACGTCAACGTGCGCAGCAGATCGAGCAGACGCGCCTGCACGGACACGTCGAGCCCGGCGGTCGGTTCGTCCATGAAGACGAGGCGCGGACCGGTGACGAGATTGCGCGCGATCTGCAAACGCTGCTGCATGCCGCCCGAAAACGCGGCGGGGAATTCGTCGATGCGCGTCGCGTCGAGTTCGACGCGCTCCATCCACTGCGTCGCGGCGCGGCGAATCTCGCCGTAGTGGCGCGCGCCGACCGCCATCAGCGGCTCGCCGATATTCGCGCCGGCCGACACGCCGCTGCGCAGGCCATCGCGCGGATTCTGCTGCACGAAGCCCCACTCGGTGCGCATCAGCAACCGGCGGCGCGGCTCGGAGAGCGCGCGCAGGTCGAGCGTGTCGCCATGCGTCGCGGTGTAGTGAAGCGAGCCGCTATCGGCCTCGGTTTTCAGCGCCAGCGTGTTGAGCAGCGTGGTCTTGCCCGAGCCCGATTCGCCGACGATGCACAGCACCTCGCCCGGATAGAGATCGAAGCTCACGTTGCGGCAACCGTTGCGGCCGCCGTATTGTTTGGTCAGCGCGCGGGCGCTCAGAAGCGGCGTCATGCGGATTCTCCCTGGCGCGCGGTGGGCAGCAGCGGGGCCGGCGATTCGATATCGCCGTCGCCGCGCCGCTCGTGACAGTAATCGCTATCGGAGCAGACGAACATGCGCGTGCCCGCATCGTCGACGATCATCTCGTCGAGAAAGCTCTCCTTCGATCCGCACAGCGCGCAGGCATGCTGCCACTTCTGCACCTCGAACGGATGATCGTCGAAGTCGAGGCTGCGCACCGGCGTGTAGGGCGGAATCGCATGAATGCGCCGTTCGCGTCCCGCGCCGAACAGTTGCAGCGCGGGGTTCATATGCATCTTCGGATTGTCGAACTTCGGAATCGGCGAGGGCGAGGTCAGATAGCGATGATTGACGATCACCGGATAGTCGTAGGTCGTCGCGATGCTGCCGTGATGCACGATGTCTTCATAGAGCTTCACGCTGATGAGGCCGTAATCGGCCAGCGCATGCAGCTTCTTGCATTCGGCGACGCGCGGTTCGAGCCGGTACAGCGGCTCGGGCATCGGCACCTGGTAGACCAGAATCTGCTTCTCGGTCAGCGGCGTTTCGGGAATCCGGTGGCGGGTCTGGACGATCGTCGCCTCGGCCGTGCGGCGCGTGGTCGCGACGCCGGTCGTGCGGGCGAAGAAGCGGCGGATGTTGACCGCGTTGGTGGTTTCGTCGGAGCCCTGATCGATGACCTTCAGCGTGTCTGCCTTGCCGATGATCGCGGCCGTCACCTGAATGCCGCCCGTGCCCCAGCCGAACGGCAGCGGCATTTCACGCGAGGCGAACGGCACCTGGTAGCCCGGCACCGCGACGGCCTTGAGCAGCGCGCGGCGCAGCATGCGCTTGGTCTGCTCGTCGAGATACGCGAAGTTGTAGCCGTGCGCAGCGCTGTCGTGCGAGGTGCCCGTGGCGGCGGTGTTCGAAAGAGCGGTATCCGGCGCGTTCATGCTGCTTGCTCCCTGTCGGTGGCGGGGTGGGCCCCGGTTGCCGCGTCGTGGTTTGACGCGTTTTCGCCCAGAGCGCGATGTTGCGCGCGCAGCTTGCGCACCAGTTCCAGTTCGGACTGGAAGTCGACGTAATGCGGCAGCTTCAGATGCTGCACGAAGCCCGACGCTTCCACGTTATCGCTATGCGAGAGCATGAACTCGATGTCCTGCGTCGGCGAGGCGAGCGTTTCGCCGAGTTCCTCGGCACGCAGCGCGCGATCGACGAGCGCCATCGCCATCGCCTTGCGCTCCGAGTG
>Ga0154001_1000199_pt1 | contig 18487 bp, 14 predicted proteins | sample TSNJ085MetaG_FD_104699 | JGI IMG/M metagenome (GOLD analysis project Ga0154001, IMG submission 104699) | Attine ant fungus gardens microbial communities from New Jersey, USA - TSNJ085 MetaG | ecosystem: Host-associated > Fungi > Mycelium > Unclassified | place: USA: New Jersey, Wharton State...
CGGCTGGTCCTTGTGCAGCACCGCAATCGCATACGCACCGTGCAGTTGCCCCACCGCCTCGCGCACCGCCGCGAACAGATCGCCACGATAGACGCGATGGATCAGATGCGCGATCACTTCGGTGTCGGTCTGCGACACGAACGTATAGCCTTTATCGCGCAACATTTCGCGCAACGACTCATAGTTCTCGATGATGCCGTTGTGCACGATCGCCAGCGCATCGCGGGAAAAGATCGGGTGCGCGTTGTCGGTGACAGGTGCGCCATGCGTCGCCCAGCGCGTATGCGCGATGCCGCTCATGCCCGCGAGGCGGCAGTCGCGCACCTGCGCGTCGAGATCCGCCACGCGCGCGACGCTCCGCGCGCGTGTCGGCTCGCCTCCCGCCAGTACCGCCACACCGCACGAGTCGTAGCCGCGATACTCCAGCCGCCGCAGTCCTTCTATCAGAACAGGGACGATGTTACGTTGCGCTACCGCGCCGACAATACCGCACATGACTTGCCAGACCTCCAGTATCTGATCCGATCAGACGGGGCGACTGATCGCCGGCCTCAGGTGCCGCCCGTACCGCCTGTTCCGCCAGTGCCTCCGGTCGCGCCACCGCCGCCGCTCCTGATCGGATTCGCCGCGCCCGCGGTGATCGTTTGCTGCAGCAGCGCCGCGGCAGGCGCGCCCGACGCGCTGAGCGCACCGGCGCTTTGCAGCTTGTCGAGATCCGCGTCGGGTCCCGGCTGGCCGGTCACGAATGCGGTGGTCAGGAATGCCGACGACGACAACGTGATCCCGTAGGTGTTCTTGATGATTTGCGCGACTGCGGCTTCGGCATTCAGGATCACCGTGCTGTTCGCGAGCGCGCTCTGGAACGTCGTGTTGCTGCTAATGCCAGTCAGCAAACCGTTAGCCGTCGTGCCGAGCTGCGCGGCGAGATAGTTGAAGAGCAGCTCGGTCAGCGACGTCAGGTTGTAGGTGCCCGACCCCGCTGCAAACGAATGCAGCACGGTGCTGCCGCCAGTCCCGGTCAGGACGCACGGCGCATCGAATGCGAACGTCGCGCTATAGGCGCCGGCCGCGTTGGTCGTCGTCGTCGTCGCACCGTTCTTGCAGGTGAGCTGGATCGTGGCCCCCGCTAGCGGTGCGCCGATCGCCGCGGTGCCATTGATGTTCGCGCTGGGCGATGTACCGCTGCCGCCGCCGCACGCAGTCAGCGCATTGATGACGATGGCCGCCGACCCCAGCCGTAACATCCAGCTGACGGAATGCCGAGCAAGCTTCATAGGTTTCTCCGGGAAGGAAATCATTGACAGGAATCAGACGGTTGGGAGTCGGTGCCGACTGCCCGATAGAAATTCGCGCACACGGTGCGCCGATGCCTTGCGCCGAACGCGGCAGCGTGTTTTTCGGGTTGCGCATCCTTCGGCGTTCCGGATGACGGCACAGCGTAGCGCTGGTACGCGTCACGCATCCGGTACAGTTGCGTCGCGAAATATTCCGCACTGAAGCGGCCCTGGTTCAGCAGCACGGACTGCGGGTTGTAGGCGAAGTCGATACTCTTGTCGGCCGTCGAATTGACGTAGTTCGTTCCGCCGACGCGCGTCGCGAAATCGAGGCTGAACTGATCCGCGCCGCCTATCTGCGTCATGCCCGGCTTCATGCCCTGACGTGGCGTCAACGGGAAGCTGATCGCCGCACCGACATAACTGCCCTGTCCGCTGTGCTCCGCATACACGCTGAACGACACGTCGTCGAACCAGCGCGTCACCGTGATCAGCGGCCCTTTGTCGCCGCCGACGAAGCGCGCGGCGCCGGCTTCGACCCACAGCTTCCACGCGGGCTGAACCCATCGGTAAGTGAGCGCGGCGTTGACCTCGCGAGGCAGACTCTCATTGCCCGGCTCCTGACGGAGATACGCGAGCCGCAACCTCACGAGATCCGGCCGCCCCGGCACGAACACGGTGGTTTCGTTTTCCGCCCCCACGTTATGAAAGTCGAACCGTCCGACAGCGAGCACGTTGAGGACACCCGGCGCGATCCAGAAACTCTGCGCGAGTGCCGCATCGGCCAGGCCGGCGTGCAGACGGTATTGGCTGAACACGCGTCCGGCATCCATATTGGCCGTGTGATAGAACGGCGCCACGTAGCTCGCGACCAACTCCGCACCCTGCCACAGCGGCACGTAACCGACGACATTGGCGCCGATCGACGCATCGAGCTTGCCGTATTCGGTTCCGTACAGATAGTTCATGATCGGCTTGATCTCGATGCGCGTCAGACCATGCCGGTGCTCGTCGCCATGCCAGGCGACCGAGTTCGCGTCGTAGTCGGGTCGCGTGCGCATCGTCATCGTCGACGCCAGCGTGCCGGGTGTTCCATCGGCAAGAAAGCGCGCATAAGCGGCGCGATCAATCGTGAGTTCACCGATCACCAGACCGTCTTTTCTTATCACTGCGCGGATTCTCTCGATACCAGCCGGCGCGTTGACGCTCGCCACGCCAAGTACGATGCCGAGCGCGTCGGCCTCGTTCTGGTTATAGCGATGGTTTTCATATTCGACGATCAGATCGCGGCCATCGACGCCGGCGCGTACCCGTTCCAGTCCGTTTGCAAACAATCGCGAGACGATGCTGTCGAGCGCCGCCGGTTCGTCCGACGGTTCGCCGAGCGCGTCGTCAACCTGCACCGGCACCACCTTCTGCATACCGAACGATTGAGTGGCAAGGCTATCGGACACCGGTGCCGAATGGATGTCCGCCGCGGGCGCGAGCACCGCATTGACCGGTATGGGACGAGGCGCCGCCTGCACGTCGTGATCCGCGACGATACTCGCCGATGCCCGCCCGGCCGCATCGTCTGAGGTCTGCAACTCGCCTGACGGCGGATCGAACCGGTGACCCAACGGAATCTGCACCGCAACGGAAAACGATGTGCGCGGCGCCACGCCGCCGGTCGAGCGCAGAGAGCGCATCGCCGTGCCGATGACGCTCGCGTCGGCCAGCCAGCGGAGCGGCGGCGACTGATAGCGCACCCCCGCATACGGCGTCTTCGCGTCATCTTCGGCGAGCAACGACAGGCCGGTCGACCACAGCGCCAGTTGCATGCCGCCGAACAGCCCATTCAGACGATCGCCCTGCCCGTAGCCGAGCGTCAATGTCGCCGGGCCGACGTTCTGCGACACCACCGCGTACTTCGAGCGGAAATAGTGCGTCTGCCCGCCGACGTCGGTCATGCCGAACGCGATCGCCGGCTGATAACGAAAGAATTGCGGCACCTGCACCTTGATGTCGGCCATCAGATGCCGGAACACGAAATGATCGGCGCCCGAATACGCGGCAGGTACGTCTCCCGGATAGTTCGCGAGACCGCCGGACACTTCGACGTAGGGCAACAGGCCCACGGCGCCCCAGTAGAACTGGGCACCGGTCGCGCGCTGCCCGTACCGAGGGTCCAGATAGTTGTCGTACTGGGCCTGCGCCGTGCCTTCCGGCAGCGCAAACGCATAAGGAATCACGAGGCCGCCGGCCTGCCCGAGCGCATTCAGCGCGGGCGGCGCGGAGGCATGCGCGTACGCGGCGAACAGCGAAGCCATGGCGGCTGCGAGCGCATTCGCTCGAAATGGTTGGTATCGTGCATGCACGCTTGAGTGCTCTCCTAGCTGAGGCGTCGCCAGTGTAGGGGGTCTTTCCGGCTGGCGATGCGACGTGTCAGAAACCGTCGGTAAACGTCAGAACAGTCTGCTTTCGCCGTGCATGCGATAGCAAAAAAGCACCGCTTCCTCCGGCGCCATCTTCATTCGATAGCATGACTGAATATTGGCAACCATCGCGCTGTCTATCACATAGGGCCATCTGACGAACCCCAGTTCCATCGCGACTTCCAGCCATACATCTGTCCACTGCTCGATTCGCCGTATCTCTTCGTCGGACAGCACATCGTGCAGCGAGAAGGTCGGCAACGGCAGGCGGATCAGTTCGTCCCGGTCCCGGTGAATACTTGCAGCATGCGTTATTTTCATTTTTAGGCCTTCGCTGACATCATGGAAAAAATCCCCGTATGCGCGAAAATCCTACGGCACCGTTTTGCCCGCTGCAGTGACGCCGGTCACAAATCCAGGCGTGTCGGCCATCGTCTGGTCAGGCCGAGACCGTGCCCCAGTCGGCGAAGCGCGGCGGCTGCAGACGCACCTGTCCGCTCGCCGCGCAGGAAAGCGCCGTATCGAGCGTGCAGATGTCGCCATCGACCGCGACGATCTGCACGGTGTCGGGGCACCCATCGATACGTACGTAGCAGCCGACGCCGGGCGCGGCGCCGCACTGGATGCGTAGCGACTGCGAGCCTGCCTCCGCCCGACCGGTTACAAAACCGGTCTCGCCCAGCGAGCCGCTTTCGATACAGACCCAGCCGATGCCCGTTCCTGGTGCAGGACGAGCACGCCAGATCAACTGCCCCGCAGCAAAATTGCCGCTTTGCGGCAGCGCGTCCGCCACCCTCCGCTCGCCCGCTTCGCGCCACGCCCCCGCCGCCGCTGGACCCGCCGTTGCAGCAGCAACTGCGATAAAAAAACGTTGGTGGGCGTTGTCGAACAGAATCTGGCCGCTACGCCGCGGCTCCAGTCGCCCCTGCGGCGGCAGCGGCGAAATCAGCGCCGCGTCATGGCCCTGCGCAGTGCCCGCCATCCGCACGTGAGTCGTCGCGGTGTCGTCATCGACCGCGCGCACGTCGACGCGCTCCGCGTGCCCGGTGACGATGAAAAACTCGTTATGAAACAGCGTCGCGTGCACCGCGTTCGAAAGGTGTGCGAAGCGCCAGGTGCGTGGCGTATTCCACACGTAATTCTGCGACGCGCGATAGTCCTGCACCGGCGCGCGCGCATCGATGACGGCGGTGCGCGGAAAAAACACGTTGTCCTCCAGCGCCATGCCGCGCAGCGTGCGCGTGCCGTCGACCACGATGCAGGCGGCTGCCGCATCCGCGTCGCCGCGCGCGAACGACTCATCCGTGCAACCGACGATCCGCACGCTACCGACGATGTCCGTGAAGCGGAAAGCGGCTTCTGCGTGGCCGCGCGCCACGACGTAGCAATGCTCGATCGCAATCTGCTGCACGGTCGCATCGGTCGACGAACCCGGATCCTGTTCGAACCAGATTGCCGCACCGTTGGGCGACGTGTGATAGACGTTCAGATTGCTGAGCGTCGTGACGGTCAGCGGACGCACATGCGCATCGGTCGCACGAAATTTCGATGCAAGGCCGAGCGAGTTACGCGTCGTAAAGTACAGCGTGGCCGCGCCCGAGTCGTTGCGAAAATCGCCTTGCCGGAAGCTCCACATCTCGCCCGCGTAGTTATAGACCGCTGCGCTCGTATAGCGACCGTAGCAGCGCACGTTTTCAAGCGAATGCCCGTAGCTTTCGATCGACCCGGCGATGCGCGACGCGAAGATCGCGCATCGCGGCGGATCGGCGGGCAAGCCGGTGAACGTCAGATTGCGCAGCACGAGCCCCGACGTGCCCGAGATGTCGAGCCCCTGCGAAGCGCCGCCGCGCACGATGAAGTTCGCGTGATTGGGCGCCGGCTGATGTGTCGTGTTGGTCCCTTCGAGAATCAGGCCGACGTAATAGAGGCGCGTCAGATCGAGATCGGTGATTACGTGATCGGCGCCGATCATGACCCGCCGGCAACGCGAGTGTGCCGCATAGGCCAGACAACGCTGGATTGCCTGGGTATCGTCGGTGACGCCGTCGCCAACGGCGCCGAAGTCGTACACCGACACGCTGTCACGCCGTGCCGGATCGACGTTCGGCGTTTGCGCGCGCACAGGCAGAGCCGACGCGCCGACGGCGCCTGCCGCCAGCGAGCCGGCCAGAAAACGGCGGCGAATCGGTTCCATGCAACATGCCCTCGAAAATGGATCAGGTGCCGCGCCGGCTACATGCCGAGGCTCTTGAGATCCGCGAGACCGCCGGCAAACGGCAGCATCTGCGAGATGACGCGGGAGAAGCGCGTCACGCTGGCGGCGTCGACGTAGATGATGTCCCGCGGCGACAGCACCACCTGGTCGGCCAGCGCGACCGCAACCGGCGACGAGCAGTCGAGATGGAACACTGTCGTCGTATTCAGGCCGCTCGCCCGCACCAGATATAGCTGCCGCGCGTTCGATGTCAGCGGATTGAGGCCGCCCGCATCGTTGAGCGCTTCGGCGAGCGTGTACGGACCGTCCGTCGGCATCGGCAGCGACGCCGGTTTGGCGATTTCGCCCATCACGAACACTTTCTTGATACGCCGGTTCGGGATGTCGACAATGTCGCCGTCCACGAGGCGGATGTTGTTGCGCATGTCGCCGAGATACAGCAGACGATACAGGTCGATCGAAATCTGCTTTTTGCCGCGAGTAAGCGTGGCGCCCGACAAATCGGCTTCAGGCGTAACACCACCCGCCAGACCGATCGCGTCCGCGACGTTCACCGGCACGTCGGTAAGCGGTACGACTTCGGGCTGCTTCACTTCGCCGGTCACGTACACCTTCTGGCTGCGGAAGCTCACCACGCTCACGTCGAGCTGGGGCGCGCGCACGTAACGCGCGATGCCCGTCGTCAGCGCCGCACGGATCTCCGGCACCGTCTTGCCCTTGACGCGCAACGTGCCGATGTACGGGTAATAGATCGTGCCGTCGGCCTGCACCACGCGACCCAGTGCATCGCCGCCGTTGGACGACGCCACCGCCTGGGCCGCGAGCGTCTGCGCGCTGCCGGTCTGGATCGCGCTGCCCGACTGCGCGCCGATGCCGGGATTGTTCAGCTCCGGGTGATCCCATACGATCACGTGCAGCACGTCGCCGACACCCACCTTGTATTGATAGCCGATGCCCGACTGCATGACGTCCTCAGCCGGCTCGTCCACAACCGGCCGCACGGGTGCCGCCGTGACGGCGTTGACGCCCGCCACCGTCAGCGGCCGCAGCACGTAGTGTTGTCCGTTCACGTCGACGCTCGTGCCGTCTTGCGTCTGAGCCGGCGTGGCGGAATCGGCATTGAAACGCATGCCCGGTGCAAAGGCACAGCCTGCGAGGATGATAGATGCCAAAGAAGCGAGAATGACAGCGATATGTTTCATGAAAGCCATGGGTTCTTCGGGTGGAAGTGGCGAGCGTCGCAGCGAAGCTGCATCAGCGCGTGTGGTGCGTCGTGCGAAGCGACGCGATACCGGCAAGCCCGGTCGAAGTCATGATGGCCGCTCTTCGTGCTGCGCCAACGCCGCTTCGCGCAGGTGCAGACGCAGAAACACCAGATGGATCAGCGTGTGCACGGCATACGCGATCACGAGACCCTGTGCGAGGGCAAGAGCGCCGGTGCGCGGCACCTGATACCACGCAAAGCCCAGATAGATCACACTCCACAGCAGATTGACCGACAGGCCGAACCACAAGCGATTGGTCGCCGTCATGATCTGTCCGATCGCCGCGTTCATTCCGTTCGCCGCCGCGGCGACCGCGAGCCATCGCAACAATGGCGCGGCGCCGTGGTACGCGGGGCCATACAAGGCCATCAGCCTGCCGGCGATGAGCCACATCGCCAGCGACGACGCACACGAGACGAGCGCATTCGCGACGATGCTATGACGCGTCAGCAGCGCGAAGCCGCGTCCGTCGCCGGAGGCGCGCAGCCGTGATAGTGCGGGCAGCACGGTGCCCGCAATCACCGTCGGGATGAAGGTCAGTCCGGTGTACCACTGGTAAGCCGCGTTGTACTGCCCCACCTGCGCGAACCCCGCGGGCGTTCGTGAGAGCAGCGACAGCGCGAGCCAGTTGACCGGCGCCATCGCCAGCGCGCTCAGCACGATCGGCGTGCTGAGCGCAACGAAGCGGCGTGCTTCGGCCCGCATCCATGTCGCGCGCCACGCGTCGCGCCAGCCGATGCCCGTGTACATCGCGCGCGCGCCATAACACGCCCATAGCCCCGTCACGACGATCAGCGCGCCGAGCGCGCCCGTTACACCGGCCAGCCAGGCACACAGTGGCACCGTGCAGGCGAGCGAGACAGCGCCAGCGCTCGAGATCGACGCGTTGGTGCGAAAGCGTTCGAGCCCATATAGCGTGCCCTGCACCACGCCCTGGACAATCGCCGGCACCACGGCCAGCGCGCCAAGCTCGAGCGGGCCGATGAGCGTCTCATGGTGAAAGTGCTCCTTTGCAAGCGACGGCGCCGACCACGCCACGAGGCCACCGGCGAGTACCGCGTAAGCAAGCCCGGCGAGTGTCACGATGACCACGCCGCTATCGCGGCGCGGCGCCATCTCGCCATGAAAGTCGCCAAGATACTTGCTGGCGGCCACCCCGAGGCCACTCGTCGACAGACTCGCGACCGATGTGACTGTAGTGAGCACCAGTACATATTCACCGTAGTGCGCGGGTCCGAGAACACGGGCAAGCAGCACCGCCGACACGAGGGCCGCGACGCGCCCGGCCAGCGCGCCGCCCACGCTCCAGCCAGCCACGCGGCCGAGCCTCGCGAGCGGCGCGCCGCGCATCATCACGCCGCGCGCGAGAGCAGGGACTCTGAAACCGCGCACGTTATTGCCACAGTCCCTTGGTGTCGACGATCGCCTTGCCATGCAGCGCCGCGAGATCGACCGAATGGAACGCGCGATGCTTGACGAGCACCACCACGAGGTCGGCCATCGCGAGCGCCGCATCGACCTCGACGAGATGTGCGTTCGGCGCCTGCAGCTCAGCCGGCAGCGCATCGATATGCGGCTCCGCGATCAGCACATCGCAACCCGGCTCGCGCGTCAGCACATCGGCGATCATCACGGCCGGGCTTTCGCGCAGATCGTCGACATCCGGCTTGAAGGCGAGACCCAGCACCGCAATGCGCACCGGCTCGTCGCCCTGCGTCGCGCGGCAGGCCGCAATCGCGTGGCGCACCTTCTCGAGCACCCATTGCGGCTTGTAATCATTGACTTCGCGCGCGGTACGGATAAGCCGCGACTGCTCGGGCGCGCCGCTGACGATGAACCATGGATCGACGGCAATGCAGTGACCGCCCACACCCGGTCCCGGTTCGAGGATGCTCACGCGCGGATGCCGGTTTGCAAGCCGGATCAGCGACCATATGTCGACCTCGAACCGCGCAGCCACGAGCGACAGTTCGTTGGCAAACGCGATATTGACGTCCCGGAAGCTGTTTTCCGACAGCTTGCACAACTCGGCCGTGCGCGCGTCCGTGACGGCGCAATCGCCTTCGACGAAGCGGCGGTAAAACTCGGCGGCGCGGTGCGCGCACGCCGGCGTGATGCCGCCGATCACGCGATCATTCTTCACGAGTTCGATACAGGTGCGGCCGGGCAGCACGCGCTCCGGGCAATACGCGACGAACACGTCCGGCGTCCCGGTGTCGCCTTTGCGCGGGAAGTCGAGGTCGGGGCGCGCCTCGGCGAGCCATTCGCACATCTGCTCGGTGGCACCGACCGGGCTGGTCGATTCCAGCACGACCAGATCGCCCTGCTTGAGGACCGGCGCAACGGATAGCGCCGCGCTTCGCACGTACTTCAGGTCCGGCTCGTAGTCGTCCTTGAACGGCGTGGGTACCGCGATCAGGAACACGGATGCCGGCTGCGGCGCGCGCGCGACGCTCAGCAGCTTACGCTCGACCGCATGCGCGACCTGCTCCGCCAGGCCGGGTTCCTCGATGTGGATGGTGCCGCGCGACACCGCGTCGATCACGCGCGGGTCGACGTCGACACCCAGCACGCGAATCGAGCGTTGCGCCACGATGGCGGCGGTCGGCAAGCCGATATAACCGAGACCGACGACGCAAACATCGTAGCTCGCCGTGGCAGCGGCGGACGGGCTGCCGGCGGAAGAGCTGGGAACGAGATCGAGTGTGGTCATTTGCCTTCCTCGTAGGTGTAATAGCCGACGTAGCGCCGCCGGCCGGACCCGTATTGGCCGCGCCGCATGTCCATGTCGTTGTAGACGATGCCGCGCGGCTGGATGCCGCCCTGCTTGAGAGCCGCGATGGAATGTTCGAGCTCGTCGATCGAGGTCGTGCCTTCACGCGCCACCATCAGCGAGAGGTCTGCGTGACCGCCGACGATTGCGGAATCCGCGACGGCGAGCACCGGCGGCGTATCGACGATCACGTAGCGATAGCGCGAGCGCAGCGTGGCAAGCAGTTCCACGAAGCGCGGCGACATCAGCAGATAGGCCGGCGCATCGGGATAGTCCCCGCAGGCGATGAAGTCGGGCAACTCGGCCCCGCCCCTGCGGATCACCGTTTCGAGATCCGCCTTGTCGCACAGGTATTCGGACAGGCCCGGTGCGCGTTCCAGACCGAGCGCCTTGTGCAGGCGTCCGCGTCGCAGATCGCAGTCGATCAGCGCGACGGATTCGCCCGAGGTCGCGAGCAGGGTCGAGAGGTTCAGCGACACGAACGACTTGCCGACGCCGGGGCTCGGGCCCGCGATCAGGATCATGCCCTTGCCCTGTTCGACCAGCATGATCTGCAACGCGACCTGCAGGCTGCGGATACTTTCGATGGCAGGTTCGTTAGGATAACGATTGGCTAGCACCGTGCCGCCGGCCGTCGCACGATCCAGCGCGTGCTGCCGCGAAGAACGCGGAATCTGCGCGAGTACCGGCAAACCCAACGATTCCTCGATCACACCCGGATCGCGCACGCCCTCGAACACAGCCCACTTCAGGAACGCGAGCGTCGTGCCGATGCCGAGACCGCCAATCACCGCAAACACCATGATCAGTGCTTTCCTCGGCTTGACCGGCTGTTCGGCCGCTACCGCGTAGTCGACCACCCGGACGTTGCCGACCTTGCCCGCATGCGCGATGTCGAGTTCCTGCGATGCGTTCAGCAGATTCATGTACAGATCGGTGTCGACCTGCAGGTTGCGCACCAGCGTCACCTGCTGCTGCTCGAGCGCGGGTAGATCCGCGATCCGTTGCTGATAGCCTGCGAGCTGCTTGTCGAGCGTGCCGATCTGCTGATCGAGCGCGCCCACCGCCGGGTTCAGCTCGGTAAACCGTTCGTTCATCTCGCTGCGTTTCTGACGCAGTTCGAGCAGCTTGGTCTGCGCATCCACCGACTGCTCCAGCAGCAGCTTGGTCTGCTCGGCCAGGTCGATCGTGCCGTAGCGGTTGCGGTACGTGTTGAACGCGGTTTCCGAGCGCTCGAGCTGCGCTTTCAGGCGCGGCAACTGCCCGTTCAGGAAGTCGATGGTTTTGCGCGTATCGAGCGCGTGATACTCGAGGTTTTGCGCGAGGTATTCGCTGGCGATCGCGTTGAGCACCTCGGCGGTACGGCGCCGGTCCCGGCCGGTCAGCGTCACGCCGATCACGTCGGACTCGCGGCCCAGCTCCTGCACCGTCAGGTCACGTTGCAAACCATCGATCACGTCGAGCCGCGAATGACGGCGCAGTTCGAAGCGTTCGCCGGTGCGCGCAACGAGCTTCGTCACACGTAATCCGATCGTGCCGAGGTCGTTGGACAGCACGAGCGGCACGCCCACCTGTCCGGTCGCATCGATGCCGCCCTGACTGTTGCTCAGCCGGAAACGTCCGCCACCGAGACTCGTCAGCGTGAAGGGTTTGTCTTCGAGTTCGGGCGGCACGTCGAAGCGCTCGACGTCGATGGCCTCACCGCCCCACGCGTAGCTATCGAAGCCGAAGCGCGGCGGGTTCACGCCGCCGTTCGCGTGCGGCCGCCCTTGCAGGAAGCGTCCGATGACCGGCAGCATGACCGGTCTCGCATCGATGTAGAGCCGGAGTTTGTCGACCGCTGCCGACACCACCAGCCGCGACTTGATGATCTCCATTTCCGCGGGCGCGCCGGCTTTCAGCTGCAGTGCCGACGACAGATCGCCGAGCAGGTTGCTCGAACCGCCGGACTGGTCCTCCACCTGAACGACGAGATTCGATTCGTAGGTCGGCGGCGCGATCAGCACGTAGATCGCACCGAGCACCACCACGACGGCAGTCGTGAGCAGAATCAGCGCCTTGTTGGACAGCACGAGCTCCAGGTAATACGAGAGCTTGCGCTCCTGGTCGGCACCGCCCGGCAGAAAGAAACGTTCAGTCGTCGAATCAGCCATGTTCGCGCGCTCCGTTGAGCGCGTCGATGCGCTGGACCCATCCCGGCACGCAGGCGCGGATCTGCTCGAAGACGCGCTCGAGTACTTCAGCGCTGCCGCCGTGTGGATCCTCGATGTCGCCGCCCACTGAAGCGCCGTACAGAAACGTTTTGCCGGCCGCGGCCGGAAAGCGCTTCTCGAGCTCGCGCTTCTGCCCCGTCTCCATGACGAGCAGCAGATCGGCACGCACCACGTCGGCACTGCCGATCTGCCACGGTGCCCAATGAGGGCGCGTCAGGCCATGTGCTGCAAACATTTCCCTGAGCACTTGCGGCGCGAGTGTGCCGAGTGCGGCATGCAGTCCCGCAGAACGCACTTCACAGTCGGGCAGCACCGCTTGCAGCAGGGCCTCGGCGATCGGGCTGCGGTACAGATTGCCCGTGCATACGACCAAAATATTCCTGATCATCAAACGAATCCGGCAGGTTGAACATCGACGGTCGCGCCTGAATCAGGCTGATGCACCGTCTTGCGAAATACAGCCTTCAATCACGCTCTCGTGCGAATGACGCGTGCGGGATTCCCACCGACGATCGCGTTGGGCGCCACGTCTTTCGTGACCACGCTGCCGGCGGCGATCACCGCGCCTGCACCGATCGTCACACCCGGCAGCAGAACGCAGTTCGCCCCCACCCACACATCGGCGCCGATCCTCACGGGCCGGCCCGCATGGCCGCTCGAAAACACCTTCCCGGGCAGCGGCGGAATCACATGATTGGTCGACAGGATCTGCGTGCGATAACCGATCAGCACGCGGTCGCCAATCTGCACGCCCCCGCCCGTCGTGACCACTACGCCCAGCGCGAAATCGACGTCGTCACCCACGACCAGATGACGTCCCGGCACGATCCAGACTCCGGGGTAAAACACCGGGCGCTTGCCGATGCGCGCGCCGAGCGCACGCAGCGTCAACGCCTTCACCGCGTTGCAACTGCGCCACCGCGGCATGGCAAACAGCATCGCGAGCGCCGTCTCCACCCACACCACCAGCGCGTAACGCACGTCTCGCCTGCTCAGCACCGCACACCCGCGTCGGCCGCGTACGACAGCAGCATCGCGCGGATCTGGTCCATCCGCGTGTCCTGATTGCCGAGGCGGCGCAAACGCGCGGCGCCGTTCGCCACCAGCCGCGCAATATCCACCTGGCCACGCACGAAGGCGAGCATGCGTTGCGCAATCTGCTCGACATCGTGGGGTTCGCAGTAGATCGCGCTGTCCGCGCAGATTTCGCGCGCGAAGTCACGATCGCTGACGAGCAGCGGTACGTTCGCTTTCCATGCTTCCATGTAGTTGTTGCTGAAACTCTCGAGGTCGCTGAGATTCACCAGTACGTGCGCCTCGTCGTACAGCGACTGGATATCGCGTGACGCGACCGCGCCGCGAAAGTCGAAATGGGCGGCGGTAGCGGTATCGCCATTCAACTCGCCCGCGAGCGCGTCGGCCCCGCAACTGACGAGAAAACGGAAACGCCTCGCCGCGCCCGACGCGAGCAAACGCTTCGCGACGGCCGGCAGACGCCACAGGTTCTTGTGCGGCGACGCTCCGCTCAGGAACAGGAACGTGACCGGCCCCGCATCGGCAGCAGTACGCGGCGACGCGCCCAGATAATCCGACGGCGCGGGCGGCAACACATGCACCTTGCCGGGTGCGAGCCTGCAATGCGCGGCAATGCGGCGCTGCATGACCGGCGTCTCGACGATCACGTGGTCCGCCGCCAGCAAACGCCGCCGGCGCGCCTCGTTCTTGATGCGCTGACGCAGCGCCGCGCGCCACGGCAGATGACGCCAGTACGGCGACTCCGGGTAGCAGATGATCGGATACGCGACGCCCACCACGCTCGTCACGTTGCGGCCGTGCGGCAAACCGGCGCCAAACAACGTCTTGATGACGACAATCCCGTTCTCGCGAATGAACCTCTGCAACGTCGTACGTTCGAACCACACACGCCACAGCACCGGCGAGGGGCAACGTAGCTGATGCGAAGCGGGCAGCTTCAGCGGATAGTGCGCCAGCTCGCCCGTATCCGGTAGCACCACGTAAAGCTTCAGGCCAGCCCACTCGCGGGAGAACACGCTATCGAGAAAGTTCAGTGCGAGTTGCACGCCGCCGCCCGTGCGAATGCCCGAGAAGTCGAACAGGATGCCGGGAGCGGAAGCCGCGCCACGCTTTTCCGAGGTGGTCCGCGCCATCACAGCTCGATCCACGGACGCTGCACGAAGCCGGCGCCGAACGTGCCGGCGCGATACAGCGAGCAATAGAGCGTGCCGTAGCACACGACGAATCCGCCCAGCCATATGATCGTGCTCAACTCGCTGTCGCGCAGGCAGACGGCCGGCACGACGGCCATCGCGTTCAGCAGCCACAACGCCACCGTCGTCAGCGGATTGCGCAGATCGCCGAGACGTGTGTCAGTTGACCACGGTTGCAGCGAGATCCAGCGATACACGAGGTGATGCAGATGCTGCGCATCGGGCTCGGCTGCTGGCGTGCGCGTCACGAGACGACGCCGCGCGATCGAAAAGAGCGTCTCCGTCACCGGGTAGCCGCTCAGCAGCAGCACCGACCACGGGCCCACCGCATGATCCCGCTCGACGAGCAGCAACGCCAGTTCGGCCACCACGAAGCCCGCGAAATACGCGCCACCGTCGCCCAGAAAAATCCGGCCGAACGGAAAATTCCACATCATGAAGCCGGCCAGTGCCGCCACGCATAGGAGCGTCATCTGCAGCAGCATCGTGTCGCCGCTCGCATAGCCGAGCGCGCCGATGCCGAGCAGCACCGCACAGCACACGCCCGACGCGAGCCCGTTATAGCCGTCGATCAGATTGATGGAGTTCGATACGCCGGAGACGGCCACGAGCGTCACCGGCATCGCCACCAGCGTAAACTGCAAGGCGTGATCGAAAAACGGCACGCCGGTTCGCGTCAGGCTCGCCGTCAGCAGGAAGTAGCCGAGCAGCGCGGCGACCATCGTCATCGCGAGACGTACCGCCGGCGACACCGCCTTCGTCATGTCCTCGACAAGGCCGGCACCGAAGGCCGGCAGCGCGCACGCCAGCGTCAACGAAAGCAGTTCGATAAACGCACTCCGATTGCCGTATGCGAGCGCGGCGAGCACATAGAGCAGCAGACTGCCGAACACCGCGATACCACCGATGCGCGGCACCGACACACCATGCACTTTCTGCACGCTTGCAAGGTCGCTATCACCTGTCATTCTCAAATGCCAGCCACGGGTTTTTATCAGCGCGGCGGACAATAAGAAGGCCAGCGCGAATACCAGTACAGGTTCCATGTTTGAGCTCTTTTTAGAAGAGTCGTGAATGCGTGGTGGAATTCATCAATGCCTGTTCAACCACTCCCCCGTCAGACCGGCGCAAGTGTAAAGGCGTGTTTCGATGACCAGACCGACACGTCATCAATGGTCGGAATTTGTCAGAACCCGTGAGCGGCAAAACTCGTAGCCCGTGAATTTCGCCGGTCCGTTTTGTCACGAAAACCTCTGCGCATGGGCATCCGCAGGCTCAAGCAGGCGAACAGAAGCGGATGCGGACGCGGCAAACATGAATGGACAACCGACATCAATCTGTGACGGACGTCACTGCTATTTCCGTCAAGGCACGAAATAATGCGCACGGCTTCCAAATGCCGTTATGCGTGCCGACAACCGCCTATTGAGGCGCAATAGAAGACACCTTGGGACCGGGCCATTTCCGCTTTAAAAAACCGCATCGCCGAAGTCGGAATACAGGTTATTAAATGAAAAGAAATGACGAGAGAATGCATGACCGGGGTGGCGCGGTCACGCGCGTACACAACCATACGGCCGGACATGCTGCACCATCCGCTTGCGCTTTTGCGGCAATGCAGCTGCATGCGGCACGCCGCCAATCTGCTCGCGATGTGCCGTGATGTTCATCGCCATCCTTGAACTGGATCCCTCCGCGCGTGCCCAGTTGGCCATCGCGCTGCAAAGAGCGGGGCATCACGTCACCGACATGCCCTACGCCGCCGCGCTCACGCGCCACCTGGCCGCACATCCGTGCGACATCGTCGTGGTCGGCAGCCGCGAGGCGCATGGCGAAGTCGAGGCGACCATCGCACGGCTGCGTGCACGGCGCCGGCTCGGCATCGTGGCGCTGATCGATGCGATGGATCACGAAGCGCGTATTGCGGCGCTCGAGAGCGGCGCCGACAGTTGCGTGACCCGCCCGTACGACACGCGCGAAATCACAGCCTGCGTGGAAAGCCTCGCACGCCGCATCCGCGACAACCACGATAGCCGGATTGCCGAGCCCGAACCGCAGGATAGCGCGAAGCCGTCGGACGCGTGGCTGCTCGTGTCGCGCAAATGGCTGCTGCTATCTCCCAACGGCGAACAGGTGCAATTGACCGCGACCGAATGTTCGCTGCTGTCGCTCCTGCTCGCGCACGCGGGCAAACCGGTCTCGCGGCGCGACATCGTCACTGCGCTCGGCTACGACTATCGGCACTACGACGAGCGGCGCCTCGAAGCCCTGGTGAGCCGCTTGCGCCGCAAGCTCGGCCGCCATCCTGACGGCACGCCGATTCGCGTCGCACATGGGTTCGGCTATGCCTTCACGGCGTCCGGACTGGTTTCCTGATATTTCGCCATACGAATCATATTTCTTCGCTCCTGCGTCACTCGAGCGACACGCGCCGCATGCGCTTTTCCCCTAATCGTTGAGCCGTCATGACCCAGCCCACCATCCTCATCGTCGTCGGCACCCGGCCGGAAGCCATCAAGATGGCGCCGGTGATCCATCGGCTACGGCGCGAAGCGCATCTCCGCACCGTCGTCTGCGCTACCGCCCAGCATCGCCAGATGCTCGACCAGGTATTCGCCAACTTCGAGATCAAGGCCGACATCGACCTCGATCTGATGCGCGCCGACCAGAACCTCACGAGCCTGACGGCCAACGTGCTGACGCATGTCGGTCGCGTACTCGCCGAGGTCAAGCCGGCCTGCGTGCTGGTGCACGGCGATACGACGACGGCCATGGCGTCGTCGCTGGCGGCGTTCTATGCGAACGTCGACATCGGCCATGTGGAGGCCGGCCTGCGTACCGGCGATCTGCTACAGCCGTGGCCGGAAGAGTTCAACCGCCGCGCCGTCGATCTGGTCAGCACGCACTACTTCGCGCCGACGCGGCAGGCGCAGCACAATCTGCTGGCCGAAGGCATATCCGGCGAATCGATTCTCGTGACGGGCAACACCGTGATCGACGCGCTGCTGATGACACTCGACCATACGCGCCGCCATGGCGGCGTCGCGGCTGCGCTGCATGCGCGCTACCCGTTCCTGCAAGGCGACTCGCGCGTGGTGCTCGTGACCGGCCATCGCCGCGAAAATCACGAGTACGGTCTGGCTTCGCTGTGCCGCGCATTGAAACGCATCGCGGCGGACACCAGCGTGCAGGTCGTCTACCCCGTGCATCCGAATCCGAACGTGCAGCGCATCGCCGCGTCGGTGCTGTCCGGTGTCGACAACGTGCATCTGATCGCCCCGCTCGATTACCCCGAATTCGTCTGGCTGATGCGACGCTCGGCGATCATCCTCACCGACTCGGGCGGCATCCAGGAAGAAGCGCCTTCGCTCGGCAAGCCGGTGCTGGTGCTGCGCGACGTCACCGAGCGCCCCGAGGCACTCGAGGCCGGCACGGTCACGCTGGTCGGCACGGACGAGCACCGGATCTACGACGAATGTACCCGGCTGCTCAAGGACGAGGCCTATTACCGCGACCGCTCGACCCGCAGGAATCCGTTCGGCGACGGCCGGGCGAGTGAACGCATCGCATCGTTCCTGCGCGCGCGCTATGCCCCCGAGCATCACAGCGCGTCGCTCGGCTTGCCGGCACTGTCATGACGGCGACGGCGGGCCCCGGTGGCCCGAAACGCCCCGTCGTGCTGATCACTTGCTTCAACGCGGACGCACCGACTTCCGGCTACGCGACACGCGTACTACAGATGGTGGAAAGCTATGCGGCACGCGGATTCGAAGTCTGCGTGCTGCGCTTCGTACCGATCGCGCACCGCGCCCGGAGCTGGCGCGCGGCGCTGCTCGAGCACGGAGCAAGCCGGGTATTCGAATGGAGCGCCCCGCCGGTCTCGCGCTACGAGCTCGGTCGGCGCCTCGCCGTGCTATGGGGCCGGCCGCTCATGCTCGCGCTGCGCGCTCGGCTGCGCCCAGCCGTGGTGCAGGCGGAAGGCCACGAGGCCGCGGCAGTCACGCTGTGGCGCGAGGCGCGTGCCCTGCAGGTCGCGGATCTGCACGGGGCCGTGCCCGAGGAAACCGAATACCGGCGCCGCCAGCAGCGCCTCGCCTCGCCGCAG
>Ga0154001_1000200_pt1 | contig 18475 bp, 13 predicted proteins | sample TSNJ085MetaG_FD_104699 | JGI IMG/M metagenome (GOLD analysis project Ga0154001, IMG submission 104699) | Attine ant fungus gardens microbial communities from New Jersey, USA - TSNJ085 MetaG | ecosystem: Host-associated > Fungi > Mycelium > Unclassified | place: USA: New Jersey, Wharton State...
CTCGGCGCGAATCTCGGGGACGCGCGTCAGACCCTGAAAGACGCGGTGGTGTGCCTCGCACAACAGCACACCATCACCGTGCTCGCCAAATCGAGCCTGTATCGCACCGCCCCGATCGACGCGGGCGGCGACGACTATTTCAACTGCGTCGTGAAGCTCGAAACGACGCTCCCCGTGCGGCATCTGCTCGCGCTGTGCCACAAGATCGAGCATCACTTCGGCCGCGAGCGGCCGTTTCGCAATGCCCCGCGCACGCTCGACCTCGACATCCTGCTGTACGGCGATCAGTCGATCGACGAAGCCGATCTGATCGTGCCGCATCCGCGTCTCGTGGAGCGCGCATTCGCGCTCGTGCCGCTCGTCGAAATCGACGCGGCGATCATCATTCCGCAACATGGGCGCGCTAGCGCGCTGCTCGAACATGTCCGCGACCAGCGCATCGAAAAGATGAAGGGGCCGTGCCAGTGCCCGATGCTCAACGCGCTGAACGGCGACGGTTCCGCCGATAAGGGCCGCTGCGAATGAGTTCGCCGCCGCTCACGGTCACCGCGCCGCAACTACGTCCGCCGTTCGGCTATCTCGCGATCGAAGGGCCGATCGGCGTCGGCAAGACCTCGCTCGCGCGGCGCCTCGCGCAACGCTGGTCGATGCAGGAGCTGTTCGAGCGCCCGCACGAGAATCCGTTTCTGGAACGCTTCTATCGCGATACCGCGCGCTACGCGCTGCCGGTGCAACTGCACTTCGCGCTGCAACGCGCGCAGCAGGCGCACGAAGTGAGCGCAGCGCAGGCCACCGGCACGCCGCTCGTCGCCGACTTTCTCACGCAGAAAAACGACATCTTCGCGCGTCTCACCTTGCAGGAAGACGAGTGGCAGCTATATCGCGCGCTCGCCGCCCGGCTCGACGTCAGCGCGCCCGCGCCGGACTTCGTCGTCTATCTGCAGGCGAGCCCCGAGGTGCTGTTCGCGCGCATCCAGAAGCGCGCGGTGCCGATGGAACTGCAGATTTCCGACGCCTATCTGCGCGCGCTCTGCGACGCATACAACGAGTTCTTCTACCACTACGACCGCACGCCCGTGCTGACGGTCAACGCCGAGCATCTGAATCCACTCGACTCCGATGCGGACCTCGCGCTGCTCGCCGAACGCATCGAGACGATGCGCGGCCGCAAGGAATTCTTCGTCAAAGGCACCTCGCTCTAAGCGGGCTCGGCCATTTCTTTTTCCATTGGATTAACCATGACCTATTTGCAGGAAGCGAGCCGGAGCGCCATCACCGTGCCGAAACTGCAGGCAATGCGCGACGCCGGCGAAAAAATCGCGATGCTCACCTGCTACGACGCGAGTTTTTCCGCGCTGCTCGACCGCGCGGGCGTCGACGTGCTGCTGATCGGCGACTCGCTCGGCAATGTGCTGCAAGGGCAGACCACCACGCTGCCGGTGTCGCTTGCCGATATCGCGTATCACACGGCGAGCGTCGCACGCGCGCGGCCGTCGGCGCTGATCGTTGCCGACATGCCGTTCGGCACGTACGGCACGCCGGAAGACGCGTTCAGAAGCGCGGTCGAACTGATGCGCGCGGGCGCGCAGATGGTCAAGCTCGAAGGCGGCGAATGGCTCGCGGGCACGGTGCGTCATCTGGTCGAGCGTTCGGTTCCGGTGTGCGCGCACGTCGGGCTCACGCCGCAGTCGGTGCATGCGTTCGGCGGCTTCAAGGTGCAGGGCAAGACCGAAGCGGCGGCGAGCCAGTTGCTGCGCGATTCGCTCGCGGTACAGGAAGCCGGCGCGCAGCTGATCGTGATGGAAGCGATTCCGTCGCCACTCGCGAGCGAGGTCACGAAGCAGTTGCGCATTCCGACGATCGGCATCGGTGCGGGGCTCGACTGCTCGGGTCAGGTGCTCGTGCTGCACGACATGCTCGGGATTTTCCCCGGCAAGCGCCCGCGCTTCGTGAAGGATTTCATGCAGGGGCAGCCGAGCATTCAGGCAGCGGTCGAGGCGTATGTGCGGGCGGTGAAAGAGGGAGCGTTTCCCGGCGCCGAGCACACGTTCTGATGCAGCGCTTCTGTTGAAATTTCTGTGTGCTTCGCCGCGGCTCCGCTTCGCGCTCTAGCGAACGACCCGCGCCGGCACCGCGCCGCGCAATGCGTTGCAGACCAGCAGCGCCTCGGCATTCAGCACGTCGACCTGGGTCAGTACTCTTTCTCCGGCCTGCAGGCCCGCCGCCGCCTCGAGCAACACGCTCCGCATCACGCCTGGCAGCACGCCCGATTCGAGCGGCGGCGTCCACCATTGCCCCGCGAGCTTCACGAATACGTTCGAGCGGCCGCCTTCGGTCAGCTCACCGCGTTCGTTGAAGAACAGCGTATCGAATGCGCCCTTCGCTTCGGCTTCACGCCAGCCGCGGTCGTAGCCGGCGCGGCGGGTGGTCTTGTGGCGCAGCAGCGGATCGTTCGCCTGCGTCGGCGCGAACTGCTGTTCGGCGCCAAGCAGAACGCCGACGGTCGACTCCGTCAACGGCGTGAGCACCGCGGCCGTGATCTGCACCGTGCCGCTCTTGCTCAATGCGAGCCGCACGCGATGCGGCGTTTGTCCGGGCAGCGCCGCACACTGTGCGTCGATCTGCTCGCGAATGCCGGCTTCGTCGAAACCAAAGCCGAACGTCGCCGCACTCGACGACAGGCGCCGCAGATGGCGCGCCAGATGCCGCACGCCGTCTTCCCGCGTCGCGTACATCGTTTCGAAAAGTTCGAAGCCCGGCTCCGCGCCGGTCAGAAAACGTGCTTTCAATTGGCACTCCGCATGTTCGTCGGCGGCAACGCTGTCGAGAACGATACCCGCGCCGATGCCCATGCTGCCGCGGAAACAGGTAACGTCGCCCGCTTGCGTTTGCGCGGACGGGCTCAGCGTTAGCGTACGGATGGCGACCGAGAGACAGAAGTCGCCGCACAAGGACGTGTTCGCGGCCGCCTCTGCGTGGGTAACGGTGGCGTGCGTAACGGCACCCGACTGCGCGCTGTCAGCATTCGCAAAAGGCACATCGAGCCAGCCGATCGCGCCCGTATACAACCCGCGCGGCGTGCTTTCGAGTTCGTCGATCAATTGCATCGTGCGATGCTTCGGCGCGCCGGTAATCGAGCCGCACGGAAACAGCGCGCGCAGGATCGTGGCAAACGACGTGCCGCCTTGCAACGTCGCGACCACCGTCGACGTCATCTGCCAGACCGACGCATACGGCTCGACCGAGAACAGCGCCGGCACCTTGACCGAACCGGTCTGGGCGACGCGCGACAGGTCGTTGCGCAACAGATCGACGATCATCACGTTCTCGGCGCGGTTTTTCGGATCGTTGGCGAGAAACTCGGCGGTCCGCTGGTCAGCGGATGGATCGTGCGAGCGCGGCGCCGTGCCCTTCATCGGCCGCGCGCGCAACGTCGCGCCCTGCTTCTCGACGAACAGCTCCGGCGAGCACGACAACACCCAGCCGCCGCCCGGCAAGGCGGCAAGCGCACCGAACGGCACCGGCTGGCGCGCGCGCAAGCGCCGATACAACGCCACCGGCGGCCCGAATACGTCGAAATCGAGCCGGTACGTGTAGTTGACCTGATAGGAATCGCCCGCGCGCAGGGCAGCGTGAATCGCCTCGATCGCCGCGTTGAACTGCGCGGAATCGACGCTCGCGCGCACGTTGGCCGTGCCCGCGACCGAAGGCTCGAGCGCGTCGTTGTCGCGCGCGATCAGCCATGCATCGACCTCTTCGCGCGAAAGCCTCGCACAGCGTTCGAACAATAAAAAACGCAGCGCGGCATTGCCACGCTGCGTTTCCGAAGACCGGCGCGCATCGAGACCCATGAGCGCGCAGCCGAATTCATAGTCGGCGAGCACGACGGCATGCAAACCGCTGCGCGCGTCCGCGACGACGCTTGCGCACACGGCGTCGAGCAGCGCGGCATCCGCGCAGACCCGCTCATGCACAAAACCCGTGTACAGACGACTCGAACGGCGCGCCGCCGTTGCGCCGCAATCGTCGAGCAGCGCGAATACCGCGCCGCGCTCATCCGCCGTCATGCTTATCGCCGAATCGGACTGCGATTAATCGAAGAAACTCTTCACCCGATCAAACCAGCTCTTGCTCTGCGGGCTGTGCCGCGCCCCGCCTTCCACGAGCGCCTTCTCGAACTGCTTGAGCAGATCGCGCTGCGTGTCGGTGAGCTTGACCGGCGTTTCGACCTGCACGTGCACATACAGATCGCCGGCGATGCTCGAGCGCAAGCCCTTGATACCCTTGCCGCGCAAACGGAACGTCTTGCCCGACTGCGTGCCTTCCGGCACCGTGAAGCTCGCGCGGCCCGCGAGCGTCGGCACTTCGATCTCGCCGCCGAGCGCCGCCGTGGTGAACGGAATCGGCATCTGGCAATGCAGGTCGTCGCCGTCGCGCTCGAACACCGAATGCTGCTTGATGTGAATCTCGACGTACAGATCGCCCGACGGACCGCCGTTGATGCCCGGCTCGCCGTTGCCGGCCGAGCGGATACGCATGCCGTCGTCGATACCGGCCGGAATCTTCACTTCCAGCGTCTTGGTTTCCTTCACCTTGCCTGCGCCGTGGCAGTGACCGCACGGATCGGGAATATACGTGCCGGTGCCGTGGCACTTCGGGCAGGTCTGCTGGATGCTGAAAAAGCCCTGCGACATGCGCACCGAGCCCGAGCCGCTACAGGTCGGGCAGGTTTCCGGCTTGGTGCCGGGCTTTGCGCCCGAACCGTGACAGACTTCGCACGAAACCCAGCTCGGCACGCGGATTTGCGTGTCGTAGCCATGCGCGGCCTGTTCGAGCGTGATTTCCATGCTGTAGCGCAGATCGGCGCCACGATAGACCTGCGGACCGGCACGGCCGCCGCCACGTGCGGCGCCCCCGGCCGCCTGGCCGAAGATGTCGCCGAAAATATCGCCGAATGCATCGGCAAAACCGCCGAAGCCTTGGGCGCCGGCCCCACCCATGTTCGGATCGACGCCCGCGTGGCCGTACTGGTCGTACGCGGCACGCTTTTGCGAGTCCGACAGCATTTCATAGGCTTCCTTCACTTCCTTGAAATGCTCTTCCGCATCCTTGTTGCCCGGGTTGCGGTCGGGGTGGTGCTTCATCGCGAGCTTGCGATAAGCCTTCTTGATTTCGTCGTCGCTCGCGTTCTTTGCGACGCCCAGAACCTCGTAGTAATCCCGTTTCGCCATATCGGTTCAACGCCACCCGCGCAATGCGGCGCGGTAGCTCCTTTTGAATGCTGGAGTCTCACGACTCGTCCGGCCGTTGTTTTCACCCGCTTCGACGCGACTCAAAACAACGCCCTCCATAAAACAAATGTGCCCGGAGAGCCGAAAAGGCTCGCCAGGCGCGATAACCGCTCTTGCACTCAGACCGTCCGAAAGGACGCCGTTTTTTGTGCAGCCGGGCCGCGCACATTGCTGTGCGCGGCTTTACGGTCGGATGACGACCTGGCTTTAGTCCTTCTTCACTTCCTTGAACTCGGCGTCGACCACGTCGTCGGCCTGCTGGCTCGCGCCCGCCGATGCACCGGCACCTGCCGCCGCGCCTGCTGCTGCCGCTTCGGCACCTTGCGCAGCCTGCATGTCGGCGTACATCTTCTCGCCCATCTTCTGCGAGGCGGTAGCCACGGCTTCGATCTTCGCTTCGATCGCGGCCTTGTCGCTCGACGCGTTCTTCAGCGTGTCTTCGAGGTCCTTCAGCGCGGCTTCGATCGTTTCCTTCTCACCAGCTTCCAGCTTGTCGCCGTATTCGGTGAGCGCCTTCTTCGTGCTGTGGACGAGCGCGTCACCCTGGTTGCGGGCGTCGGCCAGCTCACGCAGCTTGTGATCTTCTTCCGCGTTCGCTTCGGCGTCCTTCACCATCTTCTCGATTTCGGCTTCGGACAGGCCCGAGTTCGCCTTGATCGTGATGCGGTTTTCCTTGCCGGTCGCCTTGTCCTTCGCGCCGACGTGCAGAATGCCGTTCGCGTCGATGTCGAAGCTCACTTCGATCTGCGGCACGCCGCGCGGTGCCGGCGGAATGCCTTCGAGGTTGAACTCGCCGAGCAGCTTGTTGCCCGCTGCCATTTCGCGTTCGCCCTGGAACACCTTGATCGTCACGGCGCTCTGATTGTCGTCAGCCGTCGAGTAGACCTGTGCGTGCTTGGTCGGGATCGTGGTGTTCTTGTTGATCATCTTCGTCATCACGCCGCCGAGCGTTTCGATGCCGAGCGACAACGGAGTCACGTCGAGCAGCAGCACGTCCTTGCGGTCGCCCGACAGCACCTGGCCCTGGATCGCGGCACCGACGGCCACGGCTTCGTCCGGGTTCACGTCGCGGCGCGGTTCCTTGCCGAAGAACTCCTTCACCTTATCCTGCACCTTCGGCATGCGGGTCATGCCGCCGACCAGGATCACGTCGTCGATTTCGCCGACCTTCACGCCCGCGTCCTTGATCGCGACACGGCACGGCTCGATCGTGCGTTCGATCAGCTCTTCGACCAGCGCTTCCAGCTTGGCGCGCGTGATCTTCAGGTTCAGGTGCTTCGGACCCGACGCGTCGGCCGTGATGTACGGCAGGTTGATTTCGGTCTGCTGGCTCGACGACAGTTCGATCTTCGCCTTTTCAGCCGATTCCTTCAGGCGCTGCAGCGCGAGCACGTCTTTCGACAGATCGACGCCCTGCTCTTTCTTGAACTCGCCGATGATGTAGTCGATGATGCGCTGGTCGAAGTCTTCGCCGCCGAGGAATGTATCGCCGTTCGTGGAGAGCACTTCGAACTGCTTCTCACCGTCGACGTCGGCGATTTCGATGATCGACACGTCGAACGTACCGCCGCCCAGGTCGTACACCGCGATCTTGCGGTCGCCCTTTTCGGCCTTGTCCAGACCGAACGCGAGAGCCGCAGCGGTCGGTTCGTTGATGATGCGCTTGACTTCCAGACCGGCGATGCGGCCCGCGTCCTTGGTCGCTTGGCGCTGGCTGTCGTTGAAGTACGCCGGCACCGTGATCACGGCTTCCGTAACCGGCTCGCCGAGGTAGTCCTCAGCGGTTTTCTTCATCTTGCGCAGCACTTCGGCGGAGATTTGCGGCGGAGCGAGCTTCTGATCGCGCACTTCGACCCATGCGTCGCCGTTGTCGGCCTTCATGATCCTGTACGGCATCAGGCCGATGTCCTTCTGCACTTCCTTCTCTTCGAAGCGGCGGCCGATCAGGCGCTTGACCGCGTACAGCGTGTTCTTCGGGTTCGTGACCGACTGACGCTTGGCCGGCGCGCCAACGAGGATCTCGCTATCTTCCATGTAAGCGATGATCGACGGCGTGGTGCGCGCGCCTTCCGAGTTCTCGATCACCTTGACCGAGTTGCCTTCCATGATCGCCACGCACGAATTGGTCGTGCCGAGGTCGATGCCGATGATTTTGCCCATTTTTACTAATCTCCTGACTTTGATCGCTGCGGGAAGCGCCCGGTTGGCCCATCCGGCCCGAAGGCGCCCCGCTCTCAATTCATACCTGCACTCAAAATAAGTGCGGCCACATCGTTTTCAAGACCTCTTTTACGATGCGGTCTTTAAATTTTTTCAATCACGGGACTACCGCCCGAGCGAAACCGCGCGGCGCTTACTTCGGTGCCGCAACGGTCACGAGCGCGGGACGCAGCACGCGATCGGCGATCACGAAGCCCTTCTGCAACACCGCGACGACGGTGTTCGGCTCCTGGTCGGCCGGCACCATCGAGATAGCCTGGTGGCGATGCGGGTCGAACTTCTCCCCGACCGGATTGATGGCGACGACGCGGCCCTTCTCGAGCGCGCCGCTCAATTGACGCAGCGTGAGTTCGACGCCTTCGCGAACCTTCTGCAGGTCGTCCGACGAATGGGCGACGGCCGCTTCGAGGCTGTCGATCACCGGCAGCAGATGCTCGGCGAAGCTCTCGATCGCAAACTTGTGCGCCTTGGTGATGTCTTCCTGAGCGCGACGGCGCACGTTCTCGGTTTCGGCCTTCGCGCGCAGGAAGCTTTCCTGCAACTCGGCGATCTTCGCCTGAGCGTCGGCTAGCGCCTGCTCGCCGGCTGCCGGCGCTTCGGCGCCCGCGGCGGCTTCCTGCGGGGCGGCTGCGGCCTCGGCGGCCTGGCGCGCGGCTTCGTCGGCGGGCGTGGGAGTCTGGCTCGTCGGGTTCTCTTGCGTGTTTTCCATGTCGCTGAAAGTCGTTAAAAAGTAAAAACCAACGGTGACGCAAACACACGACACGCGTCGGGATTTGTGCGTTGCAAAATCGCGACACGCGCGTTCGCGCGCAACCGCATACAAAACTGCAGATGGGGCCGCAAAGAGCCGTTTCAAGCGGCTCTCGGGGCTCTTTTCGCACCACCGGTGTGCAGGCGAAATGCGCCGTAACAACCGTTAACGTGGCGCAATCAGATAGGGATTGAGTGCGGCCGGCAACTGGCCTATTCTCCACTCATACATCGGAAACGCCACGTTAACCCTAATCTAACGTAGACCTTACCGACGTCTGACAGTTGTACCTATTCAGCCCGTTTCAATCTTCCCAAGGGGAGTACCGTGAAACTGACCTTTGCAATCGGGGTGGTCGCACTGGTACTGATCGCGGGTACCACGACCATCTGTATGTCCGGTGCGGTCAACGACCACACCACCGAATACGGCGGCGTGCACGCCACGATGGAACAGTTCTTCAATCCTCACCTGAAAATCTGTCGATAGAGCGCCGGTCGCGCTTGGTCGGCCGCCCGTGCAACGCGGCGGCCGGCTCGCGATAGATCCTGCGCCGCTCCTGCTCGACCTGCCGCTTCAGCCTGCTTTCTTCGGTCTCTACATAAAGCGTCTGCGCGACGCTCGCCGGGCCGCGCACGTCGCACACGCCCAGCACTTCCACCTGCCACACGACCCGTTCGATCTCGATCTCGACGAAGTCGCCGACGCGCACGTCCTTCGCCGGCTTCACCGCCGCTCCGCCGATGCGTACCCGCCCCTTCTCGACGGCGTCCGCGGCCAGCGAACGCGTCTTGAAAAAACGCGCCGCCCACAGCCATTTGTCGATGCGCAGCTTCGCGCCCGGTTCGGTTGAAATGCGGTAATTCATCGGCGTCTTCACGCTCCCGTGGTGTGCGGCACCGGCACCGCCTGCACTGGCCAGCCCTGCAGATTCTGCGCGACGATTTCGCCAAGCGCGGCGATCCACGGCGGCGACGCGTTCAGACAAGCGATCCGGTGAAACTCCTTGCCGCCCGCATGCAGAAACTCGTCGCGCACTTCCATGCCGATTTCCTCGATCGTTTCGAGGCAGTCGGCGGTAAAGCCCGGACAGAACACGTCGGCGCGCCGCACGCCCGCCGCGCCGAGTTCCTTCAGCGTGGGCGCCGTATAGGGCTGCAGCCACTCGGCCTTGCCGAAGCGCGACTGGAACGTGATGCGGCACTCGACCGGCGTGAGTCCGAGCGCCTGCATCAGCAGCGCGCCGGTTTGCTGGCATTGCTCGTGGTAGGGGTCGCCGAGATCGAGCGTGCGCTTGGGCACGCCGTGAAAACTGAACACGAGCTTGTCGCCGGCCGCGAAGTCGGGACGGCCATGCTGATGCCAGTACTGATGCACCTGCGCGGCGAGCGCCGCGATGTACGCCGGATGATCGGCGTACTGACGCACCGTGCGGATTTCCGGCTGGTTGCGCATGCGCTTGAGCGCGGAGAAGGCGTCGTCGAAAGCGGTGGCCGTGGTCGACGCCGAGTATTGCGGATACATCGGCATCAGCAGCACGCGCTCGGCGCCCGCGAGCTTCAACTGATTCAGCATCGCCGGAATGCCGGGCGTGCCGTAGCGCATCGCGTAGTCGACGAGCACCGTGTAGTCGTTCACTTGCAGCAGATGGCGCAAGCCTTCCACCTGCTTTTCCGTATGCACGCGCAGCGGGGAGCCCTCGGGCATCCAGACCGCCGCGTACTTCTTCGCGGAACTGCGGTCGCGAAACGGCAAAATCAGCAGACGCAGAATGAACTGCCAGAGCAACGCCGGAATTTCGACCACGCGCGGATCAGACAGAAACTGCGCGAGATAACGGCGCACCGCGCGCGGCGTCGGCGCGTCGGGCGTGCCGAGGTTGATCAGCAACACGGCGACGCGATGCGACGAAGCGTTCTGGGAGGGCCGCTCGAGGTCGAAGCGCATAGGCAGCGGAAGTCGCCGCATGACGCGGCAAATCGATTCAATGGGGATTCATTATAGCGGCGCGGGTCGGGCGAGGCGTCGCCAGGCGCCCCTGGCCGTTCGGCCGATTGGCAGGCCGCGCGCCATGACGCATCATGGCCGGCACGGGCTGCGCTGACGGCAGCGCGGCAAACCGGAGGAACGGCTGCCGGATGATTGCCGGGCTGATTACTGCTGACTACTGCTGGCTCAGCGTCAGCGAGAGCAGGCGCGCGGTGATGTCGACGATCGGAATCACGCGGTTGTAGGCCATGCGGGTCGGGCCGATCACGCCAAGCGTGCCGACGATCTTGCCGTTCACCTCGTACGGCGCGGTGACCACGCTCATTTCCTCGATCGGCACGAGATTCGATTCGCCGCCGATGAAAATCTGCACGCCCGCCGCGTGACTCGACACGTCGAGCAACTGAAGGAGGCTGGTTTTCTGGTCGAACACGTCGAACAGCTTGCGCAGGCGCGCCATGTCCGACGAAAGATCGGCGACTTCGAGCAGATTGCGCTCGCCCGAGATCAGCACGGTCTCGCCGGTGTCGGATTCGTCGGTGCTGGCGGTGACGGCCGCGTGCATCAGCGAGGTCATGTCGCCGCGCAGTTCGTCGATTTCCTCGCGCAGGCGGCGGCGCACTTCGTCGAACGAAAGGCCGGCGAAATGCGCGTTGATGTAGTTGGAGGCCTCGACCAGTTGCGACGGCGAGAAGTCGCGCTGGGTCGCGAGCATGCGGTTCTGCACGTCGCCTTCGGGCGTCACGATGATGAGCAGGATGCGCTTGTCGGACAAGCGCATGAACTCGATCTGCTTGAATACGTGGCTGCGGCGCGGCGTGAGCACGACGCCGGCGAACTGCGAGAGGCTCGACAGCACGCTCGCCGCCGCGGCGACGATCTTCTGCGGCTCGCCCACCTGCAGCGTGGTCTTGACCGTGCGCATCACGGCCTCTTCGTCCGCGGCGGATTCGACCGTCAGCATCGTATCGACGAAAAGCCGGTAGCCGCGCGGCGTCGGAATGCGCCCCGCCGACGTGTGCGGACTGATCACGAGCCCCAGTTCCTCGAGGTCCGACATCACGTTGCGGATCGTGGCCGGGCTCAGTTCGAGGCCCGAATAACGTGACAGCGTGCGCGAGCCGACCGGCTGACCTTCGGCGATGTAGCGCTCAATCAGCGTTTTGAGGAGGGTTTGTGCGCGAGGATCTAGCATGACGAAAAATTTTAGCTCAAGGGCCCGGCTACCGCGAGCACGCACGGCGCCCGCTCCGCGCGAACGCTCCACCGCCGGCCGGCGCGCCGCGTGGCGGCGCTTTCACGCACGGCCAGGCTCCTGGCCGCGCGCCACACCGCACTTTAGCCGGCGCACATGTCATCAGGGCTTCACCATTCTAACGATAATCGCGAGATACGCCGACGGCCCGCGAGCACCGGCTCGCCACCGGGTCTGTCTGCGGTTCTTTTCAGGCCCCACCTATGGTGTAATGCCGGCATGCAAGTGACCAGCCAGTTCAAGACCGTCGCGCTCGTCGGGCGCAGCAACACGCCAGGCATCGGCGAGCCGCTCGTCGCGCTCGCTTCGTGCATCGCGAAGCTCGGCCTCGAAGTCGTGTTCGAAGCCAGCACCGCCGCCGAAATCGGCGTGACCGACTACCCGGCGCTGCGGCCCGCCGAGATCGGCGCGCGCGCCGACGTCGCCGTGGTGCTCGGCGGCGACGGCACGATGCTCGGCATCGGCCGCCAGCTCGCCCCGTACCGCACGCCGCTGATCGGCATCAATCACGGGCGGCTTGGCTTCATCACCGACATTCCGATCTCCGACATGCGGGAAACCATCCCGCAAATGCTCTCGGGCAATTTCGAGCGCGAGGAGCGCGTGCTGCTCGAGGCGCGCATCATGCGCGAGGGCAACCCGATCTACCATGCGCTCGCCTTCAACGACGTGGTGGTGAACCGCAGCGGCGTCTCGGGCATGGCGGAACTGCGCGTGTCGGTGGACGGGCGCTTCATGTACAACCAGCGCTCGGACGGCCTGATCGTCGCGACGCCGACCGGCTCGACCGCCTACGCGCTGTCCTCGCAGGGGCCGATCCTGCATCCGCAGCTACAGGGCTTCGTGCTTGTGCCAATCGCGCCGCATGCGCTGTCGAACCGGCCGATCGTGCTGCCGGACGACTCGAAAGTGAGCATCCAGATCGTTTCCGGCCGCGAAGTGAACGTCAATTTCGACATGCAGTCGTTCACCTCGCTCGCGCTCGGCGACACGATCGAGGTGCGCCGCTCGCGCCATACGGTGCCGATGCTGCATCCGGTCGGCTACAGCTATTACGCGACGCTGCGCAAGAAGCTGCACTGGCACGAGTACCCGTCGCACGAAGAAGACTCCAAATCCTGAGCGGCGCTGCCCTATTCGAGCGCGCCCGCCGCCGTGGTTGACACCTGAACCCCAAGCTCACCAGACGACTTCCATGCTTCGCCATCTCTCGATACGCGACTTCGTGATCGTCGCCGCGCTCGACCTCGAATTCGACGGCGGCTTTACCGTTTTCTCGGGCGAAACCGGCGCCGGCAAGTCGATCCTGATCGACGCGCTCGCGCTAGCACTCGGTGCGCGCGCCGATGCGAACGTCGTGCGCACGGGCGAGAGCCGCGCCGACATCACCGCCGAATTCGAGACGCACGCCCAGGTCGACGCATGGCTCGACGCGCAGGCGCTCGGCGCGGCCGAGGCCGACGACGGCCAGCATGGCAGCACGGTAATGCTGCGGCGCGTGGTCGACGCGAACGGCCGTTCGCGTGCGTTCATCAACGGCACGGCGGCGACGCTTGCACAACTGCGCGAAGTCGGCGAAATGCTCGTCGACATTCACGGCCAGCACGCGCACCAGTTGCTGATGCGCCCGGATGCGCAACGCGAGCTGTTCGACACGCACGCGGGTCTTGCGGACGTCTCGGCCGCGGTCACGCGCGCCTGGCGCACATGGCGCGAGAAGGTCCAGGCGGTCGAGCACGCGCAGACGCGCGACCGCGAGCTGCAACTGGAGCGCGAACGGCTCGCCTGGCAGCTCGCCGAGCTCGACAAGCTCGCGCCGCAGCCCGGCGAATGGGAAGAGATCAACACCGAGCATAAGCGGCTGTCGCATTCCGCGAATCTGATCGACGGCGTGCAGGGCGCGCTCGGCGCGCTGTCCGAATCGGACGAGGCAATGATCGCGCACCTCGGCTCGATCGTCTCGAAAATGCGCGACCTCGCGGAGATCGACCCGGCGCTCAACGACGTGCTGGCCGCGCTCGAACCGGCGGAAATCCAGTTGCAGGAAGCGGCGTATTCGCTAAGCCATTACGCGCAGAGGCTCGAACTCGATCCCGACCGGCTCGCGCAGGTCGAAAAGCGTCTCGATGCGCTGCATTCGGCCGCGCGCAAATTCCGTCTGCAGCCGGAAACGCTCCCCGAAGAACACACGGCACGGCGCACGCAACTGGCCGCGCTCGACGCCGCCGCCGACCTCGACGGCCTGCGCGCCGCGCAAGCCCAGGCGAAAGAAGCCTTCCTCGCCGAGGCGAAAAAACTCTCGAAAGCGCGCGCGAAAGCGGGCAAGGCGCTCGGCGGAGCGGTCACGACCGGCATGCAGGAACTGTCGATGAAGGGCGGCAGCTTCGAGGTCGCGCTCGTGCCGCTGCCCGAAGGCGGCGCGCATGGGCTCGAACAGATCGAGTTCCGCGTGGCCGGGCACGCCGGCGTGCCGCTGCGGCCGCTCGCGAAGGTCGCCTCGGGCGGCGAACTCGCGCGTATCAGCCTTGCGCTCGCGGTCATCGCAAGCGCGGCGAGCCCGACACCGACGCTGATCTTCGACGAAGTGGACACCGGCATCGGCGGCGGGGTCGCCGAAGTGGTCGGCCGGCTGCTGCATCAGCTCGGTCACGCGCGCCAGGTGCTGTGCGTCACCCACTTGCCGCAGGTCGCCGCGCGCGGCGATCACCACTTCCAGGTGGCGAAGACCGGCAACGGCAAGGGCGGCACGATCAGCAGCGTGACCTCGCTCGACAAGGCGAGCCGCATCGAGGAAGTCGCGCGCATGCTAGGCGGTCTCGAAATCACCGCGACCACGCGCAAGCACGCGAAGGAAATGCTGGCGGCGTAAGTCGGACGTGAGGGGGCCGACATGGCCGCGCGCCCTCACCCCAATACCCTCTTCCACAACGCCAGCACCGCCGCCCGCTCGGTATTCACGCGCACCGGATCGACCCGCGCCTTCTCCATTCCGTCGAGCCGCAGCGTGTGCTGCAGCTTGCGATAGGTGCGATACGCGGCGCCGACCGTCTCCGCTTCGGCCTCGCTCATGAGCCCGAAGCGCGACACTTCGCGCAGCAACGCGATGTTGCCGGTGTTGCGGATCAGCTCGGGATCGCTCGCCGCATGCAGCAGCACCCAGTACTGCACCGTGAATTCGATATCGACCATGCCGCCGCGATCGTGCTTGAGGTCGAACAGTTCCGGCGTATGGTTCGGATGCCCGGCCGCGACACGCTCGCGCATCTCGACGATCTCCTTCGCAAGCGGCGCCGCCTCGCGCGGCGTCGTCAGCACCTGTTCGCGGATCGCCTCGAACTTCGCGCCGATTTCGGCGTCGCCCGCGCAGTAGCGCGCGCGCGTGAGCGCCTGGTGCTCCCAGACCCATGCGGTGTTGGCGGCGTCGCCCTCGCGCAGCTGGTAGCGGCGGAACGCGTCGAGATCGGTGACAAGCAGACCCGACTCGCCGTTCGGCCGCAGCCGCAGGTCGATGTCGAACAGCGTGCCGGCGCCGGTCGCGGTCGTGAGCCACGTAATCAGACGGCGCGTATAGGTCGCGTAGACGTCGGCGGCGGCATCGTCGGGATCGTCGTAGAGGAAGATCAGGTCGAGGTCGGACGCGTAGCCGAGTTCCTTGCCGCCGAGCTTGCCGTACGCGATCACCGCGAAGCGCGGCTCGTCGCGATGCCGTTTCGCCAGTTGCTTCCAGACCGCTTCGAGCGTCACGTCGAGCACCGCGTCGGCCAGCTCGGAGAGGCGGTCGCTCACGTGCTCGACCGAGAGCTTGCCGGCCAGATCGATCAGCAGAATGCGGAACACCTCGGCATGGTGCGCGTGGCGCAGCAGGTCCATCTGCTGCTCCACGCCGTCGGCGGCCGCGAGCCGCAGGCGCAAGCCGCGCTTGAACTCGGCCCAGTCGAACGGGCTGTTGATCGCCTCGCCGTCGAGCAGTTCGTCGAGCAGTTGCGGATGGCGGATCAGATAGCCCGCCGCCCAGCGCGAGCCGCCGAGCACCGACAGCACCTGGTGCAGCGCCTGCGGATATTCGGTCAGCAGCGCGAGATAGGCGCCGCGCCGGCTCACCGCTTCGAGCAGATCGAAAAAGCGCGCGACAGTATTGCCGCGCCGCTCGGGCGGTTCGAGCGTGCGCGCGGCTTCGAGCGCGCGCTGCGCGACGATGTCGAAGCGCTGCCGGCTGCGCTCGTTCAGGCCCATGTAGCGCGACGAGCGCCACACCCCTTGCAGCCGCGCGAGCAGATCGCCGGGCTCAGCCACGCCCAGCTCGATCAGGCGCGCGCGCAGCGCGTCGTCGGCGCTGTCGTCGGCGAGCGCGCTGCTCCAGACCCACGCGGCCGCGCCATCTTCGGGGGCCGCGCAGCCGTCGCGGCCGCTCACCTTGTCGGCGAAAATCTGGTCGAACTGCTGCTCGACGAATTCGCGATGCGCGTCGAGCTTTGCCATCAACGCCGCGTAATCGTCGCAGCCCATCGCGCGGGCCAGTGCCGCGCGGTCTTCGGGATCGACCGGCATCGCATGGGTCTGCGCGTCGTTGCGGTATTGCAGACGGTGTTCGAGCTCGCGCAGAAAGCGGTACGCCTGCGACAGCTTCACGCACACCGCCGGGTCCATCAGCCCATGCGTGGCCGCATGGCGCAGCACGGCGAGCGTCGGCCGCACGCGAAAGCCCGCGTCCTGGCCGCCGCGAATCAGCTGGAACACCTGCGCGCTGAATTCGATTTCGCGGATGCCGCCGCGTCCGAGCTTGATGTCGTCGGCCTTGTCGGGCCGCATCGAGGCGCGGCGCTGCGCTTCCTGGCGAATCTGCAGATGCAGCGCGCGAATCGCGCTGATCACGCCGAAGTCGAGATAGCGCCGGTAGACGAACGGCGTGACGATCGCGTCGAGCTGCTTCGAGAGCCGCTGCGCCGCGGCGCTCCCGCCTTCCGACACGAGCCGGCCCTTGATCCACGCATAGCGTTCCCACTCGCGGCCCTGCACGTAGAAATACTCTTCGAGCATGCCGAGGCTGCACACGAGCGGCCCCGAATCGCCGTTCGGCCGCAAGCGCATGTCGACGCGAAACACGTAGCCGTCGGCGGTCACTTCGGCGAGCGCGCCGATCAGGCGCTTGCCGAGGCGCGTGAAGAACTCCTGGGTCGCGAGCGGCGAGCGCTGGCCGCCGGCCGTCTCGCCGTCGTCCTCATAGACGAAGATCAGATCGATATCCGACGACACGTTCAGCTCGCGCCCGCCGAGCTTGCCCATGCCGACCACCCCGAGCGCGAGCCGCTCGCCCTGCGGGCCGCGCGGCTCGCCGTAGAGCGCTTCGAGCTCGGCGGTGAGCACCGCGAGCGCGCGCTGGATCGTCGCTTCCGCGAGATCGGTCATCGCGCCCGTGACTTCGGCGATGTCGGCCTCGCCGGCCAGATCGCGCTCCATCACCGCGCAGAACACCTCGGTGCGCAACTGGCGCAGCGCTTTCTTCAGCGCTTCCTCGCCGAGCGGCGCGCCGGCCGGACCGGCCGCCCCGGCGCACAACGCGTCGAGACGGGCATCGATGCGCTCGCGCGTGAGCGGCACGACGGCCAGCGCGTTCACGTGCTCGACGAGTTGCGGACGGGCCGCGGCGGCGCGCGCCGCATAGCGGGAATAGCTGGAACTCAGGAGAGTGGCGTCAGTCATCAAGAATCAGGCTCGCTCGTTGCTGGTTGGCGTTGTCCGGTGTTGTTTCGATGCATGGCGGCACACGGAAGGGAACGCTTCGAAAAGCGCGCACAAGGCCTTGCCGGACCGGCCGGCGGCAGCCGCAAAGCGGCACGCGGACAGGGTTTGCAGGAGGTCCGCCGACGCTTTTCCGTGTGTTACATTCCATAGTTAATCCGCAAAACTACCATACGCCCAGCCGACGCAGCATGTCCGAGCGAAACGAATCCGTCGACCCGCACGCCACCGAGCAGCTCCGGCACGCGAGCGGAAGCGACCACGTCGTGCTGCGCCGGATCTTGCGGGTGGTCCTCGCGCTCGCGCTCGTCCTCTATTTCATCGCCACGGGGCTGTTCCTCGGCCTGCGCTACGTGGTGCTGCCGCGCATCGACATGTTCCGGCCGCGCATCGAGGCGGTAGTCTCCGAGAAGCTGCGCACGCAATTCACCATCGGGCGGCTCGCGCCGCATTGGAGCGGCTTCCAGCCGGGCCTCGACGTCACGAACCTGGTCATCCGCGATCGCGACGGCCACGCCGCGCTGACGATTCCGCACGCAACCGCGACGGTCTCATGGCGCTCGCTGTGGCAGTTCCAACCGGCGCTGTCGAGCCTGATCGTCGATCAGCCGGACGTGCTGGTCGCGCGCAGCGACGACGGCGTGCTGTCGGTCGCGGGCGTGCCGGTGCCGACCCGGCATAGCGGCAACGACGCGCTTTCCACCTGGCTCCTGCGCCAGCAGGCGATCGTCGTGCGCGGCGGCGTGCTGCGCTGGCGCGACGCGCTGCGCGAGGCGCCGGAACTCGCGCTGCGCGACATCCGCATCGCGATCCTCAACGACGGCTACGACCACCGCATGGCGCTGCAGGCGCCGCCCGACGGCCAGGTGCTGAAGGGGCCGCTCGACTTCCGCACGCACTTCCGGCACGCGCCGCTTTCCGAGATCGGCAAGCCGATCAACTGGAAAGGCCAGGCGTACATCTCGACCGGCACCGTCGATCTGCCGACGCTCGCGCGCTACATCAAATTCCCGATCGAGACGTTCGCCGGCCGCATCGACAACGCCATCTGGATCGACTTCTCCGACGGCCGCATGACGGCGGCGGGCGGCCGGCTCAACGGCACCGACATCGCGCTGCGCGTGCGGCCGACACAGCCGCGGCTGCTCGTGCCGGTCGCCCATTTCCTGTGGCACGTCGAAGCCACCGAAGGCGACTACCGACTGCAGCTCTCGGACCTGAGCGCCGAAC
>Ga0154001_1000202_pt1 | contig 18421 bp, 14 predicted proteins | sample TSNJ085MetaG_FD_104699 | JGI IMG/M metagenome (GOLD analysis project Ga0154001, IMG submission 104699) | Attine ant fungus gardens microbial communities from New Jersey, USA - TSNJ085 MetaG | ecosystem: Host-associated > Fungi > Mycelium > Unclassified | place: USA: New Jersey, Wharton State...
GCCGCAGGCGCAGCTGGTGTGGCAATGGCTCGGGCTGAGCCGGTTCAACGACGGCGTCTCGGACGTGAACTGGAATAACGGCAACACCTTCCTCGGCCGCCTCGGCGCGCGCCTGCAATGGGCATTCGACGCGAACGGCGTCAACTGGAAGCCGTATCTGCGCATGAACGTGCTGCGCTCGTTCGGCGCCGACGACAAGACCACCTTCGGCGGCGTGACGACGCTGGGTACGCCGGTGGGGCAGACCATGGGGCAGGTCGGCGTGGGCGTCGTCGCGCAACTGACGAAGCGCGGCAGCGTATTCGTGACCGCGAGCTATCTGACCAACCTCGGTGGCGAGCATCAGCGCGTGATCGGCGGCGACGCCGGCGTGCGCTGGGCGTGGTGAGCATGCGTGAACATGCGTGAGCGAGCATGAAGGGGCCTCTTGAGGGGACTTCGACCCGAGGGGCCCTGATAAGCGGGGATTGAGGCCAGAGACTGGATTGCGGGGCTGAAACCGCAGGACTGAAACCCGTAACCGGGAAGAGGGAGCAGGACGCGGGAACGATGCCGGGAGCCCCGCCGCGAGGGCTCCGCTTCCAGGGGAGGCTAGTCTGCGAGCCGCTTGTCCGCGAGCGCGTTCTGGCAGTCGGCCAGCACCTGCTTGAGCAGCCGGGCTTGCGGGTCGATTTCGTCGGTATCGAGAATTTCTTCGACCGCATCGCGCGCCCAGTCGGCCTCGACGAAGCGCGCGTGGCGCCGCGCGATTTCGACCGCGGTGGCCGACAGCTTCGCGATAGAAAGCCAGTCGGCTTCGCGTGCGCGGCGATCGAGCCACTTGTGCGCGGACTGCACGTGAAACGCCGCGTCGGGCCAGTCTTCGTTCAGATAATAAGCGCCGAGGCTTCCGCACGTGAGCCAGCACAACAGCTCGAGGCGGTCACGGGGACTCAGATGTTGGCGTACATCACTCATGGCGACGCTCGCTGCGGTAAATGGCTTCCCGGTGAGGACGGCGCTGCGCCATCCCCGGCTTTCATCAAACGCTTTAATCAAACATTAGCACGCGCTCTTCCCGGGCGGCAATTCCTGACCTACCCTGGCGCGCAGCATGGCCGCGGGCCAGGGTAGGAGCGGGGAATGCGCGGCTCGCAAGGCCGATGAGCCCCGCGTTTGCCGCTCGAAATAGCCTGCCCGGAATGGCCTCGTGTGCCTTGTTTGCCGTTTTCCGAAGTCCTTTTTCCGAAACCCCGCGGCCCAACGAGGCCTGACTACCCGCGCAACTCGGTCCCCAAGGCCGTTGCCGCGCCGGCGAACGTGGAGGCCATCGCCGCGTAGTGGTGCCACTCCAGCTTGTGGCCGAGCCGGAAGACCATGAAGGCGTTGCTGAGCGCCATTCTCAGGGCTTCCATCATGAGCCGGTCGGTGGTGACTGACGGGGTGGCCCGCAGCGGCGCCTCGGGAATCTGGCCCTTCAGCTTGCTGCCCATTTCGGCGAGTGTCGTCGAGATCGTCAGCGGCACGAACTCGATGGGCAGGAACCGGGTGTTGCGTCCCCAGTCCTTGGCGAACTGGAGGACCGGGTTGTCGTTCTCGCTGTCGAGGCCGATTTTCAGAACACGCATCAAACGCCCGTCCTCGGGTTTCGCGCCGCCGAGGAACTGGCCGAGGTTGGCGAGGTTCTGCCCGATAGAGGACGTCAGGCCCGCGATCGCGGCGCGGTTGTTGACGTTCGACAGCCACTGGTTGCCGGTGGGCGGCCCGATGAAGCTCAGCAGCAGGCCGGTCGCGCCCAGGCTGGTCATGCCGCGCAGGAACGCAGTCTCGTGCGTCGTGAGGTTCTTCGACGCCTTGGTCACCGCCTCTGCCATCTTTGTCGCATCCTCGAACACCGTCTCGATCTGGGCCCGCAGTCCGTCGTTCTTGGGCAGGCTGTTGCTCACGTCAGTCGCCGCCTTCCGGATCGAATCGAGGTCCTGCTTGAATTTCTCCATCTGCGCCTCGTGATCGTGGGGCGAGACGGACTGCAACATGGCCCGGCTGGTTTCCATTGCCGCCGCCTCGGCGATGTCCTGCGCCGATCCGGCCGGGGCGGTGAGGGCCCGATGCACGCCGGACATGGAGTCGAAGGCCCGGACGATGTGCGCCTGCATGGCCGGGACCTGACTCGTCCACAAGTCATTAATCAGGGTATTCACATCGGTATTGCCGCGCCCGCCTTGCGTCACGAGCCCGCGGCCGTCTTCCAGGTCGATGTCGGATGCTTCGATCGGAAGAGCCCCGGCGGGTGCCTGCTGGCTTTGGGCCGCTCTCAGCTCGTCGGTATTGACGAATTCGATGGGCTGTCCGGCCTTATCGCTGCCGCCGCGCAGATGGCCGATGGCGCCGAGGACCGGCTTGTTCAGCGCGCCCGTCTGCAGCACGCCGCCCAGCCCAACCAGCCCGAAGCCGGCGATCTGCCCGAACGAGGGGGCGGCCTGTCCGCTCGCCGCATTGGTTCCGAATTGCCCGGCGAGTGTAATGAGCTGATCGATGGCCTGGCCGAATCCCTGGATCGTTTTGATATCTCCGCCGGCTTTGGCCCAGCGCCTCGGCCCATCGGTACCGGGGATGTACTCGCCGACCCCGGCGAGGGTCAGGGATAGCAGGATGCGCTGCGTGACCAGCAAGGCGGTTTTGGCGGTGGTTTCGAACGCGCTGGCCTTGCCCGGGAGGATGGCCTCCACGCCGTACCAGGCACCGAACTTGAACCCCATCGCGATGGCAACTTCCGCGGCGGCGATCGCTTTCTGCACCGGAGTGGACTTCAGCCATTCGGTCCAGCTGCGACTCTTCGCCGTGTCGGCCTTGCCGGACCCCAGGGACTGGGTCAGGTGGTCGCGCAAGTGGTCCAACCCCTGTTTTTGCAACTGCATCATGGATATCCAATGCTGGACCTCTTCAAGATGCCGGATCTGGGTGTCGTGCGGGACGGCACGATCCGCCTTGTTCAACGCCGCCCTCACACGGCCGTGCATCTTGCCGATGTCGCGCAGCGAATCCGTCAATGTCCTGGACAGATCGTCGAGGTTGCTCAGCATCGTTTGCGCTTCTTCATGGCCGAGGCGCGCGAGCTGACCGGTCGACATATTCCGCAGTTCGATCTCGGGCGCCGTGCCGGCGCTCGCACCGATGGCGGCCGGCGTCGCGGCCTCCGTCGAGGAGCGTTCCCGGCCGGACAGAGGCAACGACCCGCGCGGCCTGTTGGCGGTGGCCAGGCTCGGGTTCGAGCTCGGGCCTGAGTTCGTCGCGTCGCCCGAGTTCTGTGCCGTGTCCTGCGCCGGATTCTGCGACCTCGCACTGTTCTTCCTGCTGGTGCTGCGCGCAGGCAGGTGCGAGAAACGATCGTCCTGCGATCCTCGGGGCTGGACGGACGGAGTCGTCGTTCGTCGCGCGTCCTGAACGTCGTTGTCGTGCCCGGATGAGAGCACGCTGGCGGCTGCGCTGGAATCGCTGAAACGGGAGGAGGTGCGGATTTCGGGCATGATCGGATGTCGGGTTGGGGAGTGGGACAAACGGCCTGTCCATCACCACTCCGGCCTGACGATCGGAAAAGATCGCGGACCCTGCACGCAGACTCATGCAGTGCTCGATGTGAACATACGGCTCGTCGACTATCGTTGCGAAAAAGACTGGCAGCGATAGTCGGCCTCCTGACGATTTCGTTCTTCCCTGGTCGCGAAATTACGGACGATAATCCGAATCCATCGGCTCAACCTCGCTCTACCCATAACAACCCATGCTGCGAATACTCGGCAAGACCACCTCGATCAACGTGCGCAAGGTGCTGTGGACCTGCGCGGAACTCGGACTTGCGTTCGAACAGGAAGACTGGGGCTCGGGCTTTCGCTCGACCGAGGTCGACGCATTTCGCGCGCTGAATCCGAACGCGATGGTGCCGGTGCTGTGCGACGGCGACTTCGTGCTGTGGGAGTCGAATTCGATCATCCGCTACCTCGCCAACCGTTATCGCGGCGCGTGGCTTTATCCCGCCGATCCGTGCGAGCGCGCGCGTTGCGATCAATGGATCGACTGGCAGGCGAGCGAGCTCAATCGTTCGTGGAGCTACGCGTTTCTGGCGCTCGTGCGGCGCTCGCCCGAGCATCAGGACCCGCGGCAGATCGAGCTGTCGCGCGCGAACTGGGCAAAGCATATGGGGATCGTCGAGCAGCAGCTCGAACGCACGGGCGCGTATATCGCGGGGCAGGCGTTTTCGCTCGCGGATGTGCCGATCGCGTTGTCGGCCAATCGCTGGCTCGACACGCCGATACGGCATGACGATTTTCCGGCGCTCGCCGCGTATATGGCGCGGCTGGCCGGGCGGGACGGTTATCGCGCGTATTGCCGCAACGGCACGCCTTGATTGGCAAGCTTTTACGCTTGGGTTTTCGGCGCGCGGTGTACTGCATGAGGTGTGCTGCGCGCGATGTACTGCATGAGGTGGCAGAGCGGGTCATGCAGCCACACCGCATGCAGCCACACCGCGAGCGCGGCGAAGAACCGCAGTAGGGACGAGACCAACCGGAACGCAACACCGGGAGCGGAATCGACAGATCGACTCCGCGCCCTCGCTCCATCAAACCTGCACGAGATTCGGAATCTGCACGTCCGGGTTGACGTCCGCGTCGTAATCGACGCCCTTCATCTCGAAGCCGAACAGACGCAGAAAATCGCTCTTGTAGCCGGCGAAATCGGTCAGTTCGTAGAGGTTGTCGTTGGTCACCTGGTTCCACAGTTCCTGCACGCGGCCTTGCACCTGCGGATCGAGTTCCTTGTAGTCGGCACGCAGACGGCCTTCGTCGTCGAGATGCGGCTGGCTGCCGTAGAGGCTGTCCTTGTAGAGGCCGTAGACCTGCTCGATGCAGCCCTCGTGCGTGCCTTTTTCCTTCATGACCTTGAACAGCAGCGACAGATAGAGCGGCATCATCGGGATCGCCGAGCTGGCCTGCGTGACGACCGCCTTCAGCACCGCGACGCGTGCATCGCCGCCCTTGGCCGCGAGCTTTTCGCGAATGCCGAGCACCTTCTGGTCGAGGTCCTTCTTGGCCGCGCCGATCGAGCCGTTCCAGTAGATGTCGTGCGTGATCTTCTCGCCGAGGTAGGTGAACGCGGTGGTCTTCGCGCCGTCGGCGAGCACGCCGGCTTCGGCCAGCGCGTCCATCCACATCTGCCAGTCTTCGCCGCCCATCACCGCGACCGTATGCGCGATTTCTTCCGGCGTGGCCGGTTCGAGCACGGTTTCCTTGATGACTTCCTTGTCGGTGTCGATGCCGCGCAGGTTCACTGCCTTGCCGATCGGCTTGAGCACCGAGCTGAATACCTCGCCCGTCTTCGGATGCTGGCGCTTCGGCGCAGCGAGGCTATAGACGACGAGATCGACCTGGCCGAGATCGCGCTTGATGGCTTCGATCGTGCGCGCCTTCACTGCGTCGGAGAACGCATCGCCGTTGATGCTGGTCGCGTACAGGCCTTCGGCCGTGGCGAGCTTCTCGAACGCGGCGGTGTTGTACCAGCCGGCCGTACCCGCCTTGGTCTCGCTGCCGGCGCGCTCGAAGAACACGCCGAGCGTCGCCGCGCCCGAGCCGAACGCGGCGCTGATGCGGGCGGCGAGACCATAGCCCGTCGACGCGCCGATCACGAGCACCTTCTTCGGGCCGTTGGCGATGGGGCCGCGTGCCTTCACATACTCGATCTGCTCCTTGACGTTGGTTTCGCAGCCGGTCGGATGGGTCGATACACAGATGAAGCCACGCACACGCGGTTTGATGATCATGAAGCACCTCTTGTCGGAATTGCCGACATTATAGTGGCCCCGCCGCCGTGGCCGGGCATTCGCGCGGGGGCGGGTCGGCGCCGGTGCAGCGCGTGTTGCCACTCCGCGCAGCGCCGGGCAGCCTCAACCGAACCGTCCGTACGTGCGGACGTGCGAGCCATCGGGCGAAAGGCCTATGCCGTTTCGAAGCGTGATTCGCATTCCGCAACCAATCTTCGGTATCCGGATATGTCACGCATAGTCGAGCGCGACACTACAGACACCATCCTTTATGTTCGGTTTGCCGAATCCGTGCACCTTTTTCGGAGATTTCCATGCGCTCCCGCATTCCGCCGCAAATGCCGCAAATGCCGCGAGTTACCGATCATCCTCAATGGGCCCAGGATCCCGGTCACCCCGTCGTCCCACAACAACCGGTCTGGCGAGGTCCGGCTCCAAACGAGCTCTTCCAGAACATGCCGCAGACAAGACAACGGCGGCCGTCCCTGGCGCCGGTAGGTCCGTTTCCGGTGATGGTGCATCAGCCCGTTATACCCGTCCTGCCGCAGGCCAATATCGCTCATCCCCGTGTTCCATTCCCCGTTGCGCAGACAAGGCAGCGGCGGCCGTCCTTGCCGGCAGGCCCGTTTCCGCTGATTCCGGGGACGGCGCATCAGCCCGTTATCCCAGTCACGCTGCAGACCCATATCGCTCATCCCCATCTTCCATTCCCCGCTATGCCGGTCATACCGACTGAGGCAGAGATGGCTGGGAATAAAGGTCCGGCGAAACTCGTCAAGAGGCCGCCACTGCGTGACCGTTCGAACAGCTTCTCGGAAGCCGTCAGTACGGTGGTCAAGTCGGCGAAACAGGCGTCCGCGGCAATCGGAAGTATCTTGCCGAATAAAGGCAAAGCGCCGGTCGAAAGCACGAAAGACGGCCTTATCGTGCGAGGTGGCGCACACCTTTCTCATGTTCTGTCCTTTCTCATGAAAGAGGACGTGCCGGAGCAATCAGTTTTGATCGCCGTAAAAAAGGGCGACGAGATTAGCTTGAAGTGGGGACGGGAGTACGATAACGAGACGGATACCGACCGGGACAGGGCGAGAACGTGCCTCGAGCAGATCCTGTCGGAATCCATTCAGCCGGATGGAGGGGGAGTCAGTACACGCAGTGAAAAAGGCTGGGAAATTATCGAGAACCGTCCGGGACGCGGCAGAACGCTCAGCCAGGTAGGCGCTGATCGAAGGATCGTAAAAGAGAACCGCCCAACCCAGAATAAGCTCCTCAAGAACACACTTCGGACTCTGTCAGGGACAAGACCGCTTACGGCCAAAAAACTGCGTGGCATTTTGCCGAAAATGTCTGAAGAGATTTATAAAACGATGGCTTCAAAAATTCCGGCGGCGCAACGACGCACGGATGAAGCACCACGCCCCTTGGGCGATTGTCTGGCGGAATGGATGGACGCCCTCGACACCGCGCTTTCGAAGGCGAATAAAAGAAGTACGCCTGTCATTGAAATCATGAAGAACCAGGCTCGGGAACAATGGCTGTCACATGGGCTCGGCGATGAGCAGACTGCGAATTACTTCTACAGAATGATCGCTTACTGCAATAGAAATGGACTGGGCGAGCTTTCCGGGCTATGCGGTAAGCTGTCTACAGAATTATCTCGTGCCGTCGCCATGAAATCTACCGCTGCCGAGCGGATTCGGTGGACCGGCGCCATGGATGGCGACACGGGAATGAACGCTCGGGCATATGGCAGTCAAATGAGGAAAACATGGGAAACAGCGCTAATCCTTCATTTGACAGAAAAAGCGACGCCGCCTAAAGCCATTCGAGCCGCCGATAGTTTCAGAGCTTCTCTGCGCTGGATACTGACAGATGTAGCGGCCAGGCGGCCCGCTGATTTCGATGCGATTGCAGGTTTTATTCAGCACAGCTCGATCGGATACAACCCTCAACTCCAGCTACATTCGAACCCGGCCCTCAAGAAATTTGTCGAGCCGGGCTCGGCTAATGCGGGGAACAAGCTGCTCGCCTATCTCAATCAGAAAATCAGGACCGGCGCAGATATTGGACCCATTTATCTGATGGATGCACCTATTGTTGAAGGCCTGCGTGCGTTCCAGGATCCATTGGCCTGGATGTGGGAGCCGCAAGAAACCTTGGGAGCAGTTGAGGAGCTCACAGCGGAACGTGACCGAAACATTGCTAGTGTTGAGAAGACGAACGTGGCCGGGCGTGGAATTCAGCCGATTCATATGCCCCCGCTAAGACACGACCCGATGAAAGATTCGACCACATCGAAGCCTTCCAATCACTACAGATTGAACCTCACCAATCCGACGAGAACAAACTCCATTTCGCTCGAGCATGATTTGCCAATGGCGAGCGGGGTTTCGGGGTCGGCCCTGCTTGTCGCGAAACTGATGCTGTCAGTGAACAAGCAATTGCCGGGTCAGCTCGACCCCGAACATGTGATTCTGGGTACAGCCATGTCGCTACTCAATGACGGAGGTCATTCTCTTTCCGAGGTCATGTGGCCACTCAATCAGCTCAAGGCACGCGGGATCAACCTGGGTTTTATCGACCAGCCCGTTAATCCGGCAAACTACGTCGCTGATTATCGCCACTTCTTTAACGCTTTCAGCCATGATGGCGAAACAATGGCCGCGTTGAACGATGCGCAAGACTACGCTTATACGGAGATGATTGCCCACCGCCGAAAGATTACCAGCGATAGCCTGGCTGTCGACGACCTGTCGGCGCGCAAGTAAGAATAGATAAAACGCGCCCGTGGCCGGTTCGGATCGCCTTGATCGCGGATGGCCTCGAACATGAACCGTGCGGTGCGCCGGTCTCGCTTCGGGCGATGACGGTCCGCACGCAGCCGGCTCGCCAGTTGCGCCGCCCACTCGTCGTCGACGCTCGGGCTGGCGTGCGTCGGACACGTCGGCTCGACGACATTTCTCGAAGTCCCGATACAGCGATCCCTGACATGGAAGACGGTGAGCACGCGCGAAACGCATGGATGGAAGAATTGCCGCCGTGCGCGGCCCACATAACAGCCGATTGAAGCGGCACGGAGCATTCGAGCATCAAAAATCGGCGCCCACCCCACATCTTGGTACGATTGCGCCTTTCCCCGCGGACGACAGCAAGCGTGAAGCGCCTCATCTCCTCATTTCTGGCCGCCCTCGACCAAGGGTTGACCCTCGCGAACCCGCTGATCGCGCGGGGCTGCTGGCGTCTGCGCCATCCGACCCGCCGTACCGTCGCCTGGGGTTTCGCCGCGCTGCCGGTGCTGTTCGTGCTGTACGTGCTGCTGCTGATTCCGTTCACGCCGAGCATCGGCGACATCCGCAAGGCGAAGATCGAGCAGCCCGCGCAGATTCTCTCCGCGGACGGCAAGCTGCTCGCCGAATTCAAGCCGTCGAACCGCGAGTGGGTCAGCCTGAAGGACATCTCGCCGACCGTCGTGAACGCGCTGATCGCGACCGAGGACCACCGCTTCTACGAGCATTTCGGCCTCGACTGGCGGCGCACCGCGTCGGCCGCGCTGCACACGTTTTCGGGCGAGCGCCAGGGCGGCTCGACGATCACGCAGCAGCTCGCGCGCAATCTCTATCCCGACGAAATCGGCCGCGCGCCGACGCTCACGCGCAAGCTCAAGGAAGCGATCACGGCGGTCAAGATCGAGATGCTCTATACGAAGCCCGAGATTCTCGAGACCTATCTGAACACGGTGCCGTTTCTCTACAACGCGTACGGCATCGAGATGGCCGCGCGCACCTATTTCGACAAGTCGGCGGCCGATCTGAACGTGCTCGAAAGCGCGACGCTTACCGGCATGCTGAAGGGCAACAGCTACTACAACCCGGTGCTCAATCCCGAGCGCGCACTGCAACGGCGCAACACGGTGCTCGGGCAGATGGTCAAGTACGGCAAGCTGACGCCCGCGCAGTACGACATCCTGAGCCGCAAGCCGCTGCGCCTCGATTTCGAGCGCCAGATCGAGCCGCCCGGACCCGCGCCGCATTTCACGCAGCAGTTGCGCAAGTGGCTCGTCGCATGGGCCGATCGCAACGACTACAACATCTATTCCGATGGACTCGTCGTGCGCACGACGCTCGATTCGCGTTTGCAGACGATGGCGACGCAGGCTGTCAAACTGCAAGGCAACCAGTTGCAGGGCATCGCGAACTCGGCATGGGGCACGCGCACGGGCTGCTCGGCGGACAAGGATCTGCTGCGCACGTTTCTGCGCGAAACGCCCGACTTTCGCGCCGCCAAAGACACGGGCCTGTCCGACGACGATGCCCTGAAGCATCTGCTTGCCGACCGCCCGCTCGTGCAGAACGTCTGCGAGACGAAGACGCGCGTGCAGGCCGACTTCCTCGCGATGGACCCGCGCACCGGCGAAATCAAGGCGTGGGTCGGTAGCCGCGACTTCAGCGAGGACCCGTTCGATCACGTGCAGCAGGCACGCCGTCAGCCGGGCTCGACCTTCAAGCCGTTCGTCTACGCGGCGGCGTTCGAGGCGGGTGCGAAGCCCGACGACAAGCTGCCCGACAACCCCGTCGAAATCCAGTTGGCAGGCGGCGAAGTCTGGAAGCCGAACGACGAGGACGAACCGAGCGGCCGCATGATCAGCCTGCGCGACGCGCTCGCGTATTCGCGCAACCGCATCACCGCGCAGGTGATGGAATCGGTCGGACCGCACAAGGTCGCGAGGCTTGCGCGCGCGATGGGCGTGCGCGACAGCGAGCTCGATCCGGTGCCGTCGCTCGCGCTCGGCACGAGCCCCGTCACGCTGAAGGAGATGGTCTCGGCGTACGGCACGATCGCGAACCTCGGCAATTACGTCGAGCCGCTGATGGTCACCCGCATCGAGGACCGCAACGGCAACGTGCTGGCCGAATTCGCACCGGCCGCGCCGAAACGCGAGCTGCCCGCCGATACCGCGCGTACGCTCGTCGACGTAATGCGCGACGTGGTCAGCCGCGGCACCGGCGCGAGCATCCGCACGCGCTTCGGCGTGCGCGGCGACGTCGCGGGCAAGACCGGCACGACCCAGGGCAACGCGGACGGCTGGTTCATCCTGATCCAGCCGCAACTGGTGGCGGGCGCGTGGGTCGGCTTCAACGACAGCCGCGTGACGCTGCGCAGCGATTACTGGGGGCAAGGGGCGCATAGCGCGCTGCCGATCGTCGGCGATTTCTTCCAGCGCGCGCAGCGCTCGCGGCTCGTCGATCCGCGCGTGAAGTTCGATACCGAGCAACCGCCCGGCTGGTTCGCCGAGCGCGCGGAGCGGTTGCGCGACTGGATCGAGCATCTGTTCGCGCGCACGCCACAGAAGCAGGTGGTTGTGCATGCGCCGGCGCGCAGGGCGCCGGTGGCGTCGGCGGGGACGTCCGGGGAGGCGTCCGTTAGTTCGCCTACTCCGCTTACTCAGGTTATTCCGGTTATTCCGGCTCAACCGGGGTCTGCGGCGGCCGGCGCTTCGGCGGCGCTGGCCGAACCGCGCGAATTGCCGCCGTTGTTGCCGACGCCGGGAACCGCTCCCGCGCCGGCCACCGGCAATGCCGTCGACGGCGAAACGCATGGCGGCGGCGCAGCGGCCATCGCGCCGACGCCCACGCCCGACGACGTCGTGCCGCCCGATGCGGCAGGTCAGGGCGGACAAGGACAAGGGGCCGCCAACTTCTGAGTGGCACGGCACCTGCATTGTTAAAAGACACGCAACAGTGTTTTCGGCGCGAGCGGCTGATCTCGCGCGATCGATTGCCGATAATCGAGGCTTGCTAAATCAGGCCGGGCAATCGGTCAAAAAATGCAGGTGCTGCACAATGTGTGATCTGAATTCGAACGGTATTCCCGGCTCGTGCGCGCGAAAGCCTGAGCCGGCATACGAGCCGGCAGAGAAGAGGGCGCCGCTCGCGGCCCGCATGCGTGGTTTCGCCGCGGCGGTGCTCGCATGCGCGAGTCTCGCTGGATGTGCATCGAGTACCGACGTCGTCGCGACCGATAAACCCGGCACTTACACGGTCGCGGCAAGCGCAACCGGTGGACGCATGGCATGGGCCCGCGCGCATGAACTCGCGATGAACGAAGCGCGCGACTATTGCGAGCGCCGCGGTATGCAAAGCAGCGTAATGGCGGAAACCGTGAGCGGCGTGAGCGTGATGACCGAGCATGGATCGTCGGTCAATTTCGAGTGCCATCCGAAGTTCTGACGACAATGCCTGCGCTGAGGCGCAAGCGCACGCCGGTGCAGGTGTATCGACGAGGCTGGCGATATAGTCAGCGCCCCTACAGGTTCGATTCCCGTGTCGTTTGAATCCCCGACGAAAATCGCGAGCCGTTTTGCGGATGCGCTCGCATTCTCTTTAATCATATGAGTCATGTGAGGCGCGCCGGGATTTCAGGTCCACGATTCGCCTTGCTGCCACTGTGCTCACTTCCTGGTACTCGTTCCCCGTTTGACGAATGACGCGCCTGCAAAGTCTGTCGTCGTTCGCCCCTGCGAGGCGTTTTTTTCACGCGAACGACGGGTAGGGTGTGTGGACGTTTTCGGCGTCCGCGCTGCGTCCAGCTTCCGCGACATCGTCTCGATGCGCTGCCGCAAGAGATCGGCCGTGGCAGCGCGTTCGGCCAGCAGTGCGTCCTTTTCCGCGAGTTGCGCGCCGCTCAGCGCATGCCGTGCGTTCGATGTGGCCAGCTCGGCCTTCGTCGCCGCGAGTTCGTCACGTAAGCCGTCACGCTGCGCGCGCGATTCGGCCTCTAGCGTCGCCGCCCGCTCATGGCTGGCCTGAAGCTCCTTGCGCAGCCGCTGCGCCACGGCCCGTTCGCTCTCGATTTCGAGCAACGCGCGCTTTTCGGCGGCCGCGAGCCGTTGTTCGTTCTGTTCGTGTGCGCGGCGCAGCTTGGCCAGTTCGTCGGCGAAATCGCGGCGGGCGTCGGCCAGCGCGGCGATGCCCGCCGCAGTTTCCTGCTTCGACGCGGCAAGTTGCGCCGTCAGCATCGCGTTGGCGGTTTGCAGCTCGACGATACGCGCGTCGAGCCCGCCGATCTGCGCACGCAGCGCGGCGGCGTCGTGCGCCGCCTGTTCCGCCTGCTGGCGCGCGTCGAGCCGCTGCGTTTCCCGTTCCCGTGCCTCGTCGCGTGCCGTGGCGATTTCGCTCTGCGCGTCCTGTCTGAACACGTCCAGCGCTGCGCTTGCGGCGTCGTTAGAGAGCCGCCAAAGCTGGGCCGCCAGATCGCCGGCCGCCGCCGCGACCTCGGGCGGCAGGTCCGGGCGTCCAACGTCGACGCGAGTCTTGTCGCGAACCTCGCCCCAGAAATCGCGCAAGGCCTTGGCCGGCGCGCTCATGCTGCCTTTGCGCACCAGTTGATAAAGCCGGTTCGCGGTCGGCGTTTCACCGTAGCGGAAAAACAGCAGCGCGCAGACCTCGCGGTATAGCACCTGCGTGTCGGATGCGCGTTCGCGGGCGGCTTCGATGTCGGATTCGAGCGTCATGGCGTGTTTGAGGCTGCGGAATGAACGATAAATTGATAATACAACGTAATACGATAAAAATACTACACTTTCACCTCTTAAACACGACATTAGTACTATAATGTCGTGTTTAAATTTATGGGAAAGCATCGACGGCGGTTCGCTCATCCCTGGGCGCGGCGACGTACAGAACGGGATTGCGATCCGTGTGACGTGGTAGCCGCCAACAGTAAAACGACCGCACCGGACTTTCCTGCTTCGCCGCATTGCACGGCTATTCGTCTTTGGAGCACCAAAAGATATTCAACGCGAGAAACTGTCTAGCCGGTCATCCGAGATGTATTCGCATCTAAAGAAAGAGTCATGAGCCCAACAATCGACGGACTCCGCAACCGGTCCGTATCGGCGTCACACCTTGCTGACGAGGCGTCTTCCGAGACGGCCAAGCCTGAGTCAAGTGCGATAGGAAGCTCGGCAAGTCCCCGGAGTCATCCCGCACTCAATGGCTTGAGCCCCCGGCCAAAGAAACTGCTGACATCCGCCGAGGCGCCTTTGGCCGCCTATGCGGCAGCCAGAACCCTTGTCGGCGAGGCGCTCGATCCCGAGTCAACTACCCAGCTTCGCAAGGCGAATGACGCGATGGACAAGGCGCGTCGCGCATTGTCAGCCGGAGCGGGCAATATCGCGCGAACCGGGAGCCCTGGCAACATGGATGCGCTACGGCGTACGAACGCGACGCGTGCGTTAGCAAAGGCGTTGAGTCACTCGCTGTGCAATCCAGGCGAAGAAACGGCGGCGCTCGTCCGTTGCTGGCCGCGCCAGATGCTCAGCGAAGTCTTGCGGGACATGAGCGCAGAGGAAAGGAGCGACTTGCTGAATCATGTGGTGGCGGCAGCAACGGCGTTGTCGCTTTCCGCACCTACAGAAACCGCAGCGAGGGACGCATCAAATATTTAACGATCTTTGTTCGCGGACAACCAGCGCTATCCTGAGCGCAACCCGTCTGGTCCCGTCCTGTGGCTCGGCCACCGGCGTATCATCACGGACTATCTGCTGGCTCGCCGCGAAACCGTGCTGCACATCATGGACGCGCATCACACGAGCGCCGCCACGATGACGCCGGGCGCGCAACCGCAAGCCGACGGCACGTTGATCTATCCGGCTTAGTCACAGGGCTGAGCCGTTCCAGGGCACCCCGGCCCATCCGTCACCTTGCCCCACAGAATGGCTGTCAAGAAACCCACAACGCTCGAAATCCTGCTCCGCGACATCCGCTCCTGCACCCTGTGCGCGCCGACGCTGCCGCATGCACCGCGACCGGTGCTGGCTGCCTCCGAGCAGGCGCGCATTCTGATCGTCGGCCAGGCGCCGGGCGCGCGTGTGCATGCGTCCGGCGTTCCGTGGAGCGATGCGAGCGGCAAGCGCCTGCGCACGTGGCTCGGCGTCGACGACAGCACCTTTTACGACGCGTCGAAATTCGCCATCGTGCCGATGAGTTTCTGTTTTCCGGGGCGTGGCCCGAGCGGCGATCTGCCGCCGCTGCCCGCGTGCGCCGAGCGCTGGCATCGCGAGCTGCTCGGCCACCTGAGCGCCGTGCGGCTCACGCTGCTGATCGGACAGTACGCCCAGCGCTTCGGTCTCGGCGCCGCCTATGGACCCAGCATGACCGATACGCTCGTCCGCTGGACCGAGTTTGGACCACGGATCATGCCGCTGCCGCATCCCTCGCCGCGCAACATCGCCTGGTTCAAGCGCAATCCGTGGTTTGACGCCGATGTTTTGCCGACATTGCGCGAGCGGGTATCCGCGGCCCTGGCGGCTCATTAAAATAAGCGCAATTACGCAACCGGCGTTCGTCCCCAGGAACTCTCCGAATCGTGTCCAAAGCCTTGCCGACAGCCGCATCCAGCGCCGACCTCGTCACCGTTCAGCCCGTCGAATCGCTCGTCGTGCCGGAACTGCTCGATGGCCGCGACGGCACCAATCGCGGTGCGAGCGAAAACTCGCAACTGTCGGCGCGCAACGACCTCGACGCCGTGCGCGCATGGCTCTCCAATTACGCGGACACCAAGACCACCTTCGACAACTACCGCAAGGAAGCCGAGCGTCTGCTGCTGTGGGCCGTCGTGCAGCTCGGCAAGCCGCTGTCGTCGCTGACGCACGAGGATCTGCTGCTATTCAAGGCGTTCATCGCCGATCCGCAGCCTGCCGCGCGCTGGGTGTCGGCGAGCGGCGGCAAGTTCGCCCGCAGCGACGAACGCTGGCGGCCGTTCAACGGCCCGCTGTCGCCGGCCAGCCAGCGCCAGGCGCTGATCATCCTCAACGCGATGTTCACGTGGCTCGTCAACGCGGGCTATCTGCGCGGCAATCCGATGGCGCTGCTGCGGCAACGCGCGAAGCGCTCGGCGCCGCGCGTCACGCGCTATCTGTCGACGTCGCTATGGGACGAGGTGAAGCTGTTCGTCGAGCAACTGCCGCAGGACACCGATGCGCAACGCGCCTACCACGCGCGCTGCCGCTGGTTGACCACGCTGTTCTATCTGCAAGGCATGCGGATTTCGGAAGTCGCGGGCGGCCAGATGGGCCAGTTCTTCAGACGGCTCGGCGCCGACGGTCAGGACCAGTGGTGGCTCGAAACGCTCGGCAAGGGCGACAAGGAGCGGATCGTGCCGGTATCGGTGGAGTTGATCCAGGAGCTGCGCAATTACCGCACGCTCAACGGTCTCGCCGCCCTGCCCACGCGCGCCGAGCAAACGCCGCTCGTGCTGCCGTTCAAGGGCCGAAGCCGCTGCCTGTCGCGCTCGGCGGTGCATGATGCGATCAAGGGCATCTTTGCCGGCGCGGCGATGTGGCTGCGCGCGCGCGGCCCGGAATTCGCCGATCGCGCCGATGAGCTCGAACGCGCGTCGGCGCACTGGCTGCGCCACACGGCCGGTTCGCATCAGGCCGACGGCGGCGTCGATCTGCGCACGATCCGCGACAATCTCGGCCATGTTTCGCTGAATACGACCAGCCTTTATCTGCACACCGAGGACGATGCGCGGCATACGGAAACCGTCAAGCGTCATCGCATGAACTGGGATGCGGCGAAATCGAAAGACGGCAATTGATCAACCCGCTGCTTGAGCCGCCCTCCCGCTTTCCCCGCATTTGCCCGTTCTTCCCCCGGCTTCGCGCCAATCCCGCCCCATTGCCCGCTAGAATTGCCGGCTTTGCCCGCGTCGGGCGCGCCGCAAGGCAAAATACGGGTTTTGCGCGCGCCGTATGCGCCGCGTCGGCGTATTGCGAATTGCCCCGCGGGGTGCCGCGAACTGCCTTGCGGCGCTGGCCTGCCCGGCGGCCGGACGGCGTTTTTCCTACGGCGCGCGAATCCGCATCATCACGGCCCTGCCCGGCCCGTCAAGGCTTCGCGGCCTCTGACGCCCGTGGCGAGGCGAGGACGGCTCGTCCTTTGACAGAGCCCATCAGGAGCATTTATGAGCAATTCGAACCCATCCTTCCTCGGCCGGATTTCACTGGCTGTCGGCACGTTTTTCAGCATCCTCGGCAATGGCGGCTTCGCGGCCGACGTGCTGCGCCTGCGCAACGGCGAACCGGTCGGCGCGGCGCCCGCGCCCACGCCGGCCCCTGCTGCAACGCCGACACCGACGCCGACGCCGGCGCCTGCTCCGCAGCCGAAGCCGCAACCGGCCCCGGTGCTGAAAGAAGCGACGCCCGACGCCGCCCTGCAACTGCTCGGTCTGCTGCAACGCGATGCGCGTTTCATCGACTTCGTCGAGGAAGACATCAAGGGCTATAGCGACGCCGACATTGGCGCGGCCGCGCGCCTCGTCCACGAAGGCTGCCGCGCGACGCTGCGCGAGCACTTCACGATCCGCCCGGTGCGCGACGAAGCCGAGGGCAGCCGCGTCACGCTGCCCGCGGGCTTCGATGCGAGTTCGGTGCGGCTGACCGGCAACGTCGTCGGCAGCGCGCCGTTTAACGGCAGCATCAGCCATCGCGGCTGGCGCGTCGACGAGGTGCGTCTGCCGAAGCTCGCGGACGGCCATAACGCGAAGGTCATCGCCCCGGCCGAGGTGGAGCTATGAGCGACGCCCGCTATTCGATCGGCATCGACCTCGGCACCACGCACTGCGCGCTGTCCTACGTGGACACACACGCGAGCGACGGCGAGAAAACCACCCAGGACGTACTGCCGATCGCGCAGCTCACGGGCCCCGGCGCGATCGACAATCTGCCGCTGCTGCCCTCGTTCCTCTATCTGCCGCACCCCGACGAACTGGCCTCGGGCGACCTCTACCTGCCGTGGACCGGCCAGCGCGAATTCGCGGTCGGCGAGTTCGCGCGCAGCCGCGGCGCCGGCACGCCGATCCGGCTCGTGTCGAGCGCGAAAAGCTGGCTGTGCCATCCGGGCGTCGACCGTCGCGCGGGGATTCTGCCGAACGATGCACCGCCCGAAGTCGCGCGCGTCTCGCCGCTCGAAAGCTCGGTGCGCTATCTGACGCACCTGCGCGAGGCGTGGGACCACACGCACCCGGACGCGCCGTTCGCCGACCAGGACGTCACGGTGACGATTCCCGCCTCGTTCGACCCGGCCGCGCGCGAGCTGACCGCCGAAGCGGCCCAGGCCGCCGGCTTCACGCGCATGACGCTGCTCGAGGAACCGCAGGCGGCGCTCTATAGCTGGATCGAGAAAAGCGGCGGCCAGTGGCGCAAGCAGGTGCGGGTCGGCGACATCATCCTCGTCGTCGACGTCGGCGGCGGCACGACCGACCTCTCGCTGATCGCGGTGATCGAGCGCGACGGCAATCTCGAACTGCATCGCGTCGCGGTCGGCGATCACATCCTGCTCGGCGGCGACAACATGGACCTCGCGCTCGCGCACGTGGTCGCACGCAAGCTCGCCGCGCAGGGCACCCAGGCCGACGCGTGGCAGTTGCGCGCCCTCACCTACGCGTGCCGTTCGGCGAAGGAAACGCTGCTCAGCGACCCCGCCACCGACACCGTGCCGCTCGTCGTGCCGAGCCGCGGCTCGAAGCTGATCGGCGGCTCGATCCGCACCGAACTGACGCGCACCGAACTGACGCAGACGATCCTCGAAGGCTTCTTCCCGCAAGTCGATAGCGCGGCGCGTCCGGTGA
>Ga0154001_1000205_pt1 | contig 18287 bp, 19 predicted proteins | sample TSNJ085MetaG_FD_104699 | JGI IMG/M metagenome (GOLD analysis project Ga0154001, IMG submission 104699) | Attine ant fungus gardens microbial communities from New Jersey, USA - TSNJ085 MetaG | ecosystem: Host-associated > Fungi > Mycelium > Unclassified | place: USA: New Jersey, Wharton State...
TATTTCGCCTGTTCCAGAACATCTATCCCAACGCCGAGTCACCATATAAAAAGCCGAGCCGATTTGCAGTAGTTCGAATCAATCAGACAAGGCTTATTTCCTGAAATCGTTGTACACGTACGACGTATTTTGCAAAGCGTGACAGTTCGCGCCAGCCGGCCACGATAAGGTGGCGATCCGCTGAGCGGCGCGACAGGCATCGCGCGAACGCCTGCCGTTCGCGTCGTCATGCAGCACCGCTGCGAAGCGATCCATTGCTCATCATTCAGATCAGGCGACGTCCGCTGCAAAAGAAACGGACGCTTCGCGAAGCTGTTTATCTGGTCTTTCCATCGGGGTCCATCCTTTGAAAACGTCTATGAAGTTCGGCGTGCTGGCGCTGTTTTCCATCGCCGGCGCCTTGGGCGGTTGTGCAACCGAATCGTCGCAAACCTTGCCGGTGCCGGTGGTCTCCAGTGCGCAAACGCCTTATGCCGGCAAGCCGGTCGAAGTCTCGCTCGGCAAATTCGATAATCGTTCGAGCTATATGCGCGGCATTTTCTCGGACGGTATCGACCGTCTCGGCAGCCAGGCGAAAACAATCCTGATTACGCGTCTGCAACAGACGCATCGCTTCAACGTGCTCGATCGCGACAATCTCGACGAGATCAGGCAGGAAGCCGCGTTCATGAAGAAAGCGCAGAACCTGAAGGGCGCGCGTTTCGTCGTGACCGGCGACGTGACCGAGTTCGGCCGCAAGGAAGTCGGCGATCAGCAACTGTTCGGCATTCTCGGCCGCGGCAAAAATCAGATCGCCTACGCGAAGGTCAACCTCAATATCGTCGACACGACGACGTCCGAAGTCGTGCTGTCGAGCCAGGGCGCGGGCGAATTCAGCCTGTCGAACCGCGAGATCATCGGCTTCGGCGGTACTGCAGGTTACGACTCGACGCTGAACGGCAAGGTGCTCGATCTGGCGATTCAGGAAGCGGTCAATCATCTCGTCGAACAGGTCGATGCCGGCGCGTTGAACGCCGCCAGATAAGCGCACGCCAGAACGGAACACCTCACAAATAGCGCAATGCGGCGCGGCGCGCGATTCGCTTCACGTCCGAAGCCGCGCTTGAAATCCTGTTTGAAATTACGTTTGAAGTCGCGCTTGAAATCACACTTCATACCGAATTTCTCCCCACGTTCCGCATCGCGCTGCCCACTCTTTTTTCGACTCACCTCATCGATCCAATGAAAACCACCTTCATGACGAAAGGCGCATGGTTGCCGCTCGTCGCCGCCACACTGCTTGGCGGATGCGCGGCGCAACGGCCCGCGCCGCTGTACCAATGGGACGCTTATCAGCCGCAGGTCTACGAATATTTCAAGGGACAGTCGAGCCCGCAGCAGCAGATCGACGCGCTCGAAAAAGCGCGGCAGACGATCCGCGCCCAGGGCAAGACGCCGCCGCCCGGTTTCCATGCGCATCTGGGCATGCTGTACGCGAGCGTCGGCAAGGACCAGGACGCGCAGCAGGAATTCGTGGCCGAGGAGCAGCTGTTCCCCGAATCGTCGACGTACATGGACTTTCTGTTGAAGAAGTCCAAACCACAATAAGAGCTACGCCATGCTGAAACTGATTTCCCTGAAGCTCGTGTCGGCGCTGTCGATCCTCGGCCTGCTGGCCGCGTGCGCGAGCCAGCCGCATCAAGCGGACTACACCGCGTTCAAGAAAGCGCAGCCGCGCGCGATTCTCGTGTTGCCGCCCGTGAATGAGACGGCGGACGTGAAGGCGTCGTCGAGCGTGTTGTCGCAAATGACGTTGCCGCTCGCGGAAGCCGGCTACTACGTGATTCCGGTCGCGCTGATGGACGAGACCTTCAAACAGAACGGCCTTACGACGCCAAATGACATCGAGCAGGTCGCGCCCGCGAAGCTGCGCGACATCTTCGGCGCGGACGCCGTGCTGTATTCGAAGATCACGCAATACGGCTCGGTCTACCAGATCATCGACAGCACGACGGTCGTCGCCGCGTCGGCGAAACTCGTCGATCTGAAAACCGGCGACGTGCTCTGGCAAGGCCTCGGCAGCGCAACCGGCAAAGAGGTCGGCATGAACGTCAACATAGGAGGCGGGCTCGTCGGGATGCTCGTGCAGGCGGCGGTCAAGCAGGTCGCGCATTCGCTGATGGACGAAGGCCACGAGGTGGCGGGCCTGACGAGCGCGCGTCTGCTGTCGGCAGGGCCGCCGAACGGGCTGCTGTATGGGCCGCGTTCGCCGAAGTACGGCACGGATTGACGCGCCGCGCTTGCCACACCGCGGCCCCCGGTTGCCCCTCAGTTGACCCTTAGCTCCGCTTGAACAACTGCCGCGCGAGCGAGCACATGAGCGTCGTCGCGGGCGATTCGTCCTGCAGACGGCGGCTCATGATGATCGGCGACGCGGCATTGGCCGACGGAATCTGCCGGTACGCGACGCCATGCGCGCGCAGACCCTCGACGCTCTCCGGCACGAGGCACACGCCCACCTGCGCCGCGACGAGACCGAGCGCGGTCTGCAATTCGCGCACTTCATGAATCGCCTTCGGTTCGAGCGCCTGATCGTGCATCGCCGAAAGCTGCTGGTCGGCATAGCTCGGCCGCGGCGTGCTCGGATAGACGATCAGCGTTTCCTGAGCCAGCGCCGCGAGCGTTAACGGCTTCTTTTGCCGCGCGAGCGGATGGTCTTGCGGCAGTGCGGCGATCATGCGTTCCTCGACGAGCACTTCGCGCGCGAGCTGTTCGTCGTCGAAACGCAGACGGCCGAAGCCCACGTCGATACGGCCGCCCTTGAGCGCGGCCAGTTGCTCGATCGTGAACATTTCGATCAGCGAGAGCTCGATATTCGGCGCGGCCTCGCGAAACGCGCGGATCACGGCGGGCAGGGCGCCATAGAGCGTCGACGGCACGAAGCCGATCACGATGCGCTCGGCCAGTTGCGCGAGCCGGCGCGTGAGCGGCGCGAGTTCGTCGGCTTCGTCGACGAGTCGTTTCGCCTGCGTGTAGAAAATGCGCCCGGCCTCGGTGAGCCGCAAGGGCCGCGAGCCGCGCTCGAAGAGCGGCAGGCCCACGCTTTCCTCGATCTGCTGGATCTGCCGCGAGAGCGGCGGCTGCGTCATATGCAGACGGTTGGCCGCCCGCGTGATGTTCATTTCCTCTGCGACCGCGATGAAGTAGCGAAGCTGGCGAAATTCCATGCATACCTCTCGTGCGTGCCGGACGGCATGCCGGGTGTGTTTCCTTTTTGTCTGTCTGGGCGTGCCTGCTTGTGCCTGTTGGCGCCTGCTGGTGCCCGAGCACGCTTGAGCATGCCCGCCCGTGCTCCCGGTGCAGCGGTCCGGGACGGCAACGAATGATAGCAATAGCCGTGAAATCGCGAGCGCGGCCGCGCATCGTCTGAAGCGATGCGAAGCAGGTTCGCTAGATGCCCGCCAGATGCCGGACCAAGGCTTTTTCCGCGCGCGGCATCGTATTCAGGTCGCGCATGCAGATCAGCAAACGGCGCGTGGCCCACGGATCGCTCAGTTCGATTGTGCGAATACCCGGTGTGCCACGATAGCGCTTCGCGGCCGTGGCCGGCACGATGCCGATGCCCGCGCCCTGTTCGACCATGCGGCAAACGCCGTCGAAAGTGCGCACGTTCGCGCGGAACGCGAGCGCCTGGCCGGCCAGCAACGCGCGTTCGCCGAGATAGGTTTGCAGCGCGCTGTCCGCGCTCAGGCCGATGAACTCACGCTCCGTCACTTCCGCGAGCGCGACGCGCCGGCGCGCGGCCAGCGCATCGTCGCGGCTCGTGACGAGCACGAGTGTGTCGACCGCGAACGGCAGCGTTTGCAAGGCCCCGTGCTCGACCGCATCGGAGACGATGCCGATCTCCGCCGTGCCGCTCAGCACCGCCTTGACCGTCTCGCTGCTCTGGCGCTCCTTCAGATCGACCTGCACGTTCGGATGCTCGCGCAGAAAAACCCCGATCGCGGACGGCAGAAACTCGGTGATCGCCGCGGTATTGGTCCACAGCCGGATGCATGCCTTGCGTCCTTGCTGATGCTCGCCGAGCTCGCCCTGCATTCTGTCGATCTGGCCGAGCACGAGCCGCGCATGATGCGCGAGCGTGTCGCCGGTCGGTGTCGACTCGACGCCACGGCGGCCGCGTTCGAGCAGCGGCATGCCGAGCGTTTCTTCCATGCCGCGCAGCCGAGCGCTCGCCGACGGCAGCGACATATGCGTGCGCGCGGCGCCGTGCGTGATGCTGCCGGTATCGAGAATGTGCAGAAAGAGCCGCAGATCGATGAGGTCGAAGCGCATGGGCGAGGGGGCGGGGCAAGCCGCGAGAGAGGGTGGGTGAAGCTCGAAGTGTTGGGGTGGTTCGATCCGGGGCGCTGGCTTCAGCACGGCATCGCTAAAGCTTCAGCGTTTCAGCTTGAGCTTCTGCCTTAGCCCCAGACTAAGCCACGCTACGTATCTTACGTATTGTGGAGCGCGTTGCGGCGCTTGAAAATCGCCAGCATCGCTTCTTCAACGGAATTCCGCCGATGGCCTCTTCGTTTGCGCCGCTGCTTGCCCTGCCTGTCGTCGCGCGTGTCGGCACCGTGGCCGTCACCTTCGTCGTGGCCGGCTTCGTCAAGGGCGTAACGGGCATGGGGCTGCCGACGGTCGCGATGGGCGTGCTCGGCACGCTGATGCTGCCGGCGCAGGCGGCCGCGCTGCTGCTGTTGCCGTCGTTCGTCACGAACATGTGGCAACTGTTCGCGGGAGCGAGCGTGCGCGCGCTCGCGCAGCGCCTCTGGCCGATGATGGCCGGCATCGTCGTCGGCACGCTCGTGGCCGCGCCGTTCATCGCGGGCGGAGGCGGCGCATGGGCGGTCGCGGGACTCGGCGCCGCCTTGATGCTCTATGCGGCGGCCGGCCTGCTCGCGTGGCGCTTTCCGGTGCCGGCGCGCCACGAGCGCTGGCTCTCGCCCGTGATCGGCGTGGCGACCGGTGTGCTGACCGGTGGAACCGGCGTGTTCGTCGTGCCGGCCGTCCCCTATCTGCAGGGGCTCGACCTGAAAAAAGAGGACCTCGTGCAGGCGCTCGGACTGTCGTTCACGGTGTCGACGCTCGCACTCGCGATCGGACTCGCCGGCGCGCATGCATTCGCGCTCGACGATCTGGGCAACTCGCTTGCCGCCGTGCTGCCGGCGCTCGTCGGCATGTGGCTCGGCCAGCGCGTGCGCGGACGCATCGGCGCGGCGAGTTTCCGGCGCTGGTTCTTCGTCTGTCTGCTCGGCCTCGGCGTTCAATTGACCGCGCGCGCGTTCGTTTGACAAGACAGGAGCGCAGTGGATATCGAAGGAGGGAGATCGTGTGGCCCGTTATTCTGGATACGCTCGGCGCGCTCGCGGTGTTCGCGAGCGTGGCCGTGCAGATTGCGCTCATGCGCAGGCGGTGAGCGGCGGTGTGGCTTGCCGCGCGCCGGTGCGCATGATGTGCACGTTGCGCATGTTGCGTATCGGCACGCATCGGCACTCGTTGGCATACCCTGGCAATTTCAACCGGCTTCACTTCACCCGCGTTGACTCACCACCGTGGACTCGCCTCACACACGCGTTTCATCAGCCGAATCCCGCGCGGCGTCACGCGGCCCCGCATTGTCAGTTGCATTGCGCCGCTCATCTCCGATCTCGATCCGCTTCACCTCGCCGAGCAGGAACGTGTAGCACAGCACGGCAATGATCGCGAACAGGCTGATGAGCCCGAGCGCCCAGCCGAACGAACCGGTCGCGCGCACGATGAAGCCGATCGCGATCGGCGTCGCGATGCCCGACAGGTTGCCCGCGAAATTGACCGCGCCGCCCGTGATGCCGACCATGCCTTCGGGCGCGATGTCGGCGACGAGCGACCACGAGGCCGACGCGACACCCTGCGCGAAGAACGCGAACGACATGATCGCGATCACGATCCAGTTGGTGTCGGTCAGTACCGCGAGCGTCATCGTCGGCACGAGCAGCAGGCCCGTCATGATCGGCGTCTTGCGCGCGGTCGCGACCGAGGCGCCACGCCGCAGCAGCCAGTCCGATAACAGCCCGCCCGCGACCACGCCGACCGACGCCGCGACGAACGGCACCGCGCTCGCGCTGCCGGCCTTCAGTATCGTCATGTGGCGCTCGGAGATCAGATAGGTCGGGAACCACGTCAGGAAGAAATACAGCGACGACAGCGAAGCGAACTTGCCCGCGCAGATCGCGATGATCTGCCGGTTGCGAAACAGCACACCGAGCTTACGCCACGGAAACGCGTGATGCTGCCGCGTGCCGGTCTGACGGTCGATCAGCGCGCCGCCTTCGCGCAGATAGTCGAGCTCGGCCGCATTGACGCACCGGCTGTGCTCCGGGTCCCGATACATCGCGTACCAGACTGCGGCCCAGACGATGCCGAGCACACCCGTGAACAGAAAAATCTCGCGCCATCCGAAGCGATGCGCGATCCAGAACAGCAGCGGCGTGAGCGCCGCCATGCCGACGTACTGCCCGACCAGATAGACACTCGTCGCGAAGCCGCGCTCGTGCTGCGCGAACCAGATCGAGACGACGCGATTGTTGACCGGAAAGGTCGGCGCTTCGGCGACGCCCACGCCGAGGCGCAAACCGAACAACGTCGCGAAACGTCCCGCGAAACCCTGTGCGAACGTGAACGCGGACCAGATGAAGATCGCGCACGCATACATCACGCGCGAGCCGAAACGGTCGACGACCCAGCCGCCTGGAATGTTCGCGATCACGTAGGTCCACGAATACGCGGAGAAGATAAAGCCCAGTTCGACCGGGCCGAGCCCGAACTCGTTTTTCATCAGCGGCGCGGCGACGGCGAGATTCGCGCGGTCGAGATAGTTGACGACGGTGCCGACGAACACCAGCAACAGCATCCAGTAACGCACACGGGTGGGGCGCAAGGCAGACATGACAGGTTCTCGTTCAGAAGACGGCGAGCGCGATGGATTCGATGGGATTCGCCGAATGGCGGCTCGAAGGGATAAGCGTCTTTTGTTTTATATGTGAAACGACGATTTACAGATGGGACGATTATAGAAGCATCGGCTGGACGCGCAAAGCGGAAAACAATGGCCATCAGGCTCGAGTCAATGATGCGATCCGGCGCAAGCCGGCTGGTTGCCTGGTCGATTGTTCGCCGCAACCGGCGTATCTGTTCGGCTCGATTCGCTTTATCCGGCTCGCCGCGCTACCTACATTGTGTTCAATGACAGCGCCACTGCATTGGCAGCTTCAACGGTGTGAACCCTGCGGTTTCCCGCAGCGGCACGCCGGCGCGAACCCTTCAGAGGACACATCATGAGCAAGCTCACTGGCAAGGTAGCGGTTGTGACGGGCGCATCGAAAGGCATCGGTGCGGCGATTGCGAAGGCATTGGCGGCGCAGGGCGCGTCGGTGGTGGTGAACTACGCGTCGAGCCGCGCGGGCGCCGACAAGGTGGTCGCCGACATCGCCGAAGGGGGCGGCAAGGCGGTCGCCGTCGGCGGCGACGTGTCGAAGGCTGCGGACGCGCAGAGCATTGTCGATGCGGCCGTCGAGACGTATGGCCGGCTCGATATCCTCGTCAACAACTCGGGCGTCTATGAATTCGCGCCGATCGAAGCGATCACTGAGGAGCATTTTCATCGCCACTTCAATATCAACGTGCTCGGTCTGCTGCTCGTGACCCAGGCGGCCGTCAAGCATCTCGGCGAGGGCGCGAGCATCGTCAACGTGGGCTCGATCGTGAGCCGCATCACGCCGTCGGGCAGCGCGGTCTATACGGCGACCAAGAGCGCGGTCGACGGCATCACGGGCGTGCTCGCGAAGGAACTCGGCCCGCGCAGGATTCGCGTCAACGCGGTTAATCCGGGCATGGTCGAGACCGAGGGCGCGCATAGCGCCGGCGTGATCGGCTCCGACCTCGAAACGTGGACGCTCAGCGCAACGCCGCTCGGACGCATCGGCCGGCCCGACGATATCGCCGATGTCGTGACGTTCCTCGCCTCGGACGATTCGCGCTGGTTGACGGGAGAATCGTTGATCGCGAGTGGCGGGCTGCGGTGAGGTGGGGGGGCGGGGTATTGATTTGGCGTTGGTTTGATTGGATGTAACGCTCGTTGCGAGCGGCGTGGCCTGAAGTGGGGAAGGCCGCGCCGTTTGTCGTTTGCTTTGCGTGTTTGCGATATATCAAATTCGCCTTGGCACAGATCAAAAACTAATCGCATTCCTATGCGAAGTTAAAAGTTGTCAAGGCTCGTTGTAGATGTACCGCTGGGTGCCTATGAACTGCTACGATCAGCGTTTCGCCCGAAAGCTGCTGTGCAGCGGAGTCCTCATGTTTTGCCGGAATGACTTTAAAAGAGCAATCGATAACGCTGACAGCATCGCCGGATATGTCACCTACAATGCATAAGCTCTATGCCATTCTTTCGATGCTGATATCGGGATCCGTTTTCGCATGTATGCCTGGCGAGAATTTCGATATCTATTTCCCGCCAGATAGCGCGATTATTCCCGCCGACGAGGTTTTACGACTAGTCAACTGGGTAGCCGATCAAAAGATTACCTACGCGAATCACAAAACCAAAGAAATAACGTGGGTGAGCGGGCATGCTGAGGAACGCGAACGGAATCCAGCGCAATTGGCCCAAGCGCGCCTGATAGCGGGTAGAGCCGTGCTCGATCAATTTGGCTTCTTGCGTGGAACGGTAAAGGCAAGTTCACGAGTCTATTCGAAGAACGATGTCGAAAACGGTCGGCGCGTTGAAATCTCGTTTGAGCCTGACTGCCCTAACAAGTGTTGTACGAGGCAGTAGCGGTTACGTTGAATGTGCGTCAAGCCATGCCAACACTTGCATGGGATACACGAGACCAATATGAGCAAGCAAAGAACCCCCAGTTCGATTGTCGTTCGTTACGATACCGAGCAAAAAATGCTGGTGTGCAATGCTGTCGCCGAGGCTGAGGTACGTCCCCTGTGTGAGGGGAAACTGGATATTCCCGTGCTGCTGGAAGAGTTCGATTTCAACATTGACGACGAATTCGCACGTCGTTTCGGTGCGGCCATTCTGAGCCTGCTGGCTGAATACAAGCCGGAGTTGAAGCAGTTCATTTTGGTCACGCCAGCGCCTTAGCGTGTTTTCTGTTTGTCGTTCGATGTGTTTTCCCTGCTGCCTTGAAAAGGGATTGGTTTGATGGACAAGTTAACTCAATTCAACTACTTCCACGACTGGAATATCAGTGCTCTTGCCGTTCGCGACAGGCATAAACTCATTGTCCTGCTGGAAGATGACGGGAAGCGGGCAACCGCCACTTTTAGCGGAACCAGTCGCTGCACCGTTGAACATTTCAGCGTATCCAATAACATTGTCTTCGAGTTAAAGCTTCTCAAGCCGGAGGATACGAATTACGACCTCGCACTTGCCATGCTTTCGAAAAGCGAGCGCTTTTCTGACACGCCGGGGCGCCAGGTCGCGATAATCCTTGCAACGGCCGGCGCGGAGTTGGCTGTCGAGTTCGAGACACTTGAGATTGACGAGTATCTGTAGTTCACCATTCACTCGTCTATCAACGAAAAGCCGACTCTCACGGGTCGGTTTTCTGCTGCCCGTATTTCCAGCGCACATAAATTTTACGAACTACGCGGCACCAGCGTGGAATCGGCCTTAACCGGCTCCGGCTCCCTCTCGACCGTCCCCGTCAACTCCACCGCAAACAACGCATCGAGCAGATTCGAGCCCGGCCGTTCGGCGAGCCGCGTCAACGACTCGGTCATCTGCACCTGGCAATCCTGTAGCGGCACCATCCGGATGCGCCGCGACTCCTTGAATTCCGCGCGCGCGATCACGCCGACGCCCATGCCTTGCGCGACCGCTTCTTCCAGCGCCTCGCGCCCGTCGACGTAAAGCACCGGCTCGACCTGCAACGACTCGCGCACGAGTTCGATTTCGAGCAGTTGCTGCGTGACCGATTGCGGCTCGCGGAAAATCATCGGCTGCCTGACGAGTTCCGCGTAGCTGAGCCGGCGCTTTTTTGCGACCGCGTAGCCGGCCGGCACCATCGCGACGAGCGGGTCGCGCCGCAACACGCGCGCTTCGAGCCGGCTATGCACCTGCGGCGCGGCGGTGATCGCCGCGTCGACCGCGCTCGACAGCACGCGCTGCATGCACTCGGCCGCATTGGCGACCGACAGCGTCACGACGATGCCCGGGTGCTGCTTGCGAAACGCGCCGATCAGCGCGACCGCGAGATCGGGCGCGTCGGCGACGAGCGACAGCGAGCCCGATTCGAGCCCGCCCGCCGATTCGAGCAATTGCCGCGCGTCGCGCTCGCAGCTGAGCATCTGCCGCGTTACGCTGAAAAGCCGCAAGCCAAGTTCCGTCGTGGCGACGCCGCGCGGCCCGCGCTCGAACAGCTTGACGCCGTAATCCTGTTCGAGCCGCCGCACGTGATCCGACACGGCCGGCTGCGTCAGCGACAGCGCCTGCGCCGCCTTCGAAAACCCGCCATGTTCCGCGACCGCATGAAACGCCCGTAATTGCGCATATTGCACGTGTGCCTCGCTATCGAATAAGTTTTAGCGATACCTCTATCAATTATATCGATTTTACCGATGGACAGGCTTTCTATACTGTGTCGGCTATCGACATCAGTTCTAGCGGAGTGGCGGACATGGAAAGCGTGATCGGCGGTTCAGCAGCGGCAGCAGCCACGTCGGCACAACCGGCGTCACCGGCAGGCACGACGGCAGCGGCCACGCCGGCAGCGCCGTCGGCCACCCGCGCTCAAAACGCCTGCGCCGCGCCGGCCGGCGGCGAGCCCTATCTGCTGACGCCGGGGCCGCTGACCACGGCGCTCGCGACCAGGCAGGCCATGCTGCGCGACTGGGGCTCGTGGGACAGCGACTTCCGCGCGATGACCGCGCAGTTGCGCGCGAACCTGCTCGAAATCGCCGGCGACACCGCGGGCGAGTACGACTGCGTGCCGCTGCAAGGCAGCGGCAGCTACTGCGTCGAAGCGATGCTCGGCAGCCTGATCCCGCGCGACGGCCACGCGCTCGTGCTCGCGAACGGCGCCTACGGCAAGCGCGCGGCGACGACGCTCGGCTATCTCGGCCGCGCCTGCACGCTGCTCGACAAGGGTGACTATCTGCCGCCGCGCGGCATCGAAGTGGAGCGCATGCTCGACGCCGATCCGTCGATCACGCACGTCGTCGCGATTCATTGTGAAACCAGTTCGGGCATCCTGAACCCGCTCGAAGAAATCGCGGCCGCCGTCGCGAAGAAGGGCCGCAAGCTGCTGATCGACTCGATGAGCGCCTTCGGCGCGGTGCCGCTCGACGTGCGGCAGATCGTCTGCGAGGCGTTCGTCTCGTCGGCGAACAAGTGCATCGAGGGCGTGCCGGGCTTCGGCTTCGTGATCGCGCGCAAGAGCGCGTTGCAGGAAGCGAAGGGCCGCAGCCATTCGCTCGCGCTCGACCTGCACGATCAATGGGACGTGATGAACCGCACGGGCCAATGGCGCTTCACGCCGCCCACGCATACGGTCGCGGCATTTATCGAGGCGCTGCGTCTTTACGCGCTCGAAGGCGGACAGCCGGCGCGGCTCGCACGCTACGAAAACAATCGCGACGTGCTGGTCGCCGGCATGCAGACACTCCGCTTCGAGCCGCTGCTCAATGCGCACTGGCGCTCGCCGATCATCGTGACGTTTTTCTCGCCGGCCCATCCGTCGTTCGAATTCGCCCAGTTTTACGAACTGATGAAGCAGCAGGGCTTCATCATCTATCCAGGCAAGCTGACGGTGGTGGACAGTTTCCGCATCGGCTGCATCGGCCAGGTCGACGCGTCCGTGATGCGCCGCGTCGTCGACGCCTGTGCGCAGGCGCTGCGCACGATGGGCGTGCCGCACGCGGCGCCGCCGGCCGCCGCGCTCGAAGAACGCAAGCAACTCGCGCAGGCCGCGTAAACAGGCACAACAGGTGCAACAGGCACTTGTGCGGCACTCGCGCAACACATTCGGATTGCAAAGGATCGGGAAAGATGAAGCACGTTAAAGCGGTGATTTTCGATTGGGCCGGCACAGTGGTCGATTACGGTTCGCGCGCGCCGATGGGTGCATTCGTCGAAACCTTCGCGCAGTTCGGCGTGCCGGTCACGATCGACGAAGCGCGCGGCCCGATGGGCATGGCCAAGCGCCCGCATATCGCGGCGCTGATGGCGCTGCCGCGCGTCGCGCAAGCTTGGGCCGAGCGCTACGGCCACGCGCCGGGCGAGGCCGATATCGATGCCGTGTACGACGTGTTCGTGCCGAAGAACATCGCGGTCGCGGCCAGCTATAGCGCGGTGATTCCCGGCGTCGCCGAAGTCGCGAGCGCATTGCGTCACGACGGCGTGCGCATCGGCACGACCACCGGCTATACGCGCGAGATCATCGACCAAATCGTGCCGGGCGCGGCCGCGCAGGGCTTCTCGCCGGACAGCATCGTCTGCACCGGCGATACGCCGGAAGGGCGGCCGTCGCCGTACATGATCTACAAGACCTTGCCGCAACTGGGCGTATGGCGCGCGCGCGAGACGATCAAGGTCGACGATACCGAGGTCGGCATCGAAGAGGGCATCAACGGCGGCACGTGGGCGGTCGGCGTCGCGGTGAGCGGCAACGCGTTCGGCATGAGCGAAGCGGAAGTGAAGGCACTGTCCGCCGACGAGTTCGCCGCGCGCCGTCACGCCGCGATCGGCAAGCTCAAGGCGGCGGGCGCGCATTACGTGATCGACAGCGTGGCCGATCTGCTGCCGGTCGTGCACGAAATCGACGCGCGGCTCGCGCGTGGCGAGCGGCCCTGAGGTTTTCTCCGCGCTGAACTGGACCTGCTGCGCGTCTACTGAGCAACCAGCGCGCCATCGCGCGCGACCACCTTGCCGTTGGCCATGACGAGCTTGCGCACCGGCCGCGCGACGATCGCATGCGCGAGCGTGTCCGCGTCGACCAGCACGAGGTCGGCGCGCGCACCGGCTTGCAATCCATACGACTCGAATCCGCACGCACGCGCGGCCACGCCGCTCACGCAATCGAACGCGAGCGCGAGGTCGTCGTCGCGGCGCAGGCCGTAGCGCATCGCGATCAGCATCGCGCGTTCCAGCATGTCGGGTGAACCGTAGGGTGTCCACGTATCGCGGATGCCGTCGTTGCCGCCGAACAGCGTCACGCCCTGTTCGAGGCACGCCTTGAGCGGCGGCACCGGCACCGACGGCGGAGCGGTGGTCAGCAATGCGACGCGCAGGTCCGCGAGACGCGCGAGCAGGGCATCGCGTTCGCGCTCGGGCAGTGCGCCGAGACAGAACGCGTGACTGACTACCACCTGCCCCTGCATGCCGAGCGCCGCGACGCGATCGAGCAGCAGGCCGAGCGTAAACGCACCGATTTCCCCCGGCTCGTGCAGATGAATGTCGATCGGCTTCTGATGCCGCTGCGCGAGGCCGAACGTCAGGTCGAGCGACTGCACGGGATCGCCGTCGATCAGCGCCGGGTCGAGCGCGCCGAGCACGTCGGCGCCGGCAGCCAGCGCGCGATCGAGCAGCGCGTCGGTGCCCGGCCGGCCGAGCAGCCCCGATTGCGGAAACGCGACGATCTGCAGGTCGAACACGTCGCGCAGGGTCTGACGCGTCGCGAGCACGCCGTCGAGATGACGCAGACCCGCGTCGGTATCGATATCGACGTGCGTGCGCAAACGCGTCGTGCCCGCCTGCATGAACGCGCGCGCGAGCGCAAGCGACTGCGCGCCCGCATCGTGGCCGCTTTGCGCGCGCCAGCGCCGTTCGTTCTCGATACGGTCGGTGAGCTTCGGGCCGACCTCGTTGCGATACCAGCGCATGCCCCAGTGGGTCTTGTCCAGATGCGTATGGCCTTCGACGAAACCGGGCAGCAGCAGCGCGCCCGCACCGTCCTCGATCCGCATGCCGGGTTCGCGCGCGAGGCCCGGACCGAGCGCGGCGATGCGGCCGGCGGCAATCGATACGTCGACGCGCGCGCCGTCGGCAAGACGCACGTTGGTGATGAGCGAGGCGTTCGTCGTGAGAGGCGTGGCGGTCGTGGTCATGGCGGCGTCGAGTGGAAGAGGGTGAGGACAGGGACAATGAAAGCGGCTGCCAAGCGACTACAAAGCGATTGCACAGCGGTTTCAAGCGCAAGCAACGCAGGCCGCTCGCGACGCGACGGACAGACGGCGATACGGGCCGCGCAAGCCCCCGCCGGCGGGCAAAAACCAAGGCTGAGCGCCTGTTCACGGTATACTCCCGCGAACTTGCCTGATCGCCAGGCTTGCCCGATACTCAGCTGTTACCCCCAATCTCCCCGTACGTCGAGTTTAACGCTACTGCTTATGAGCACAATCCTTGAAAGTCTTCCGATCGGCCAGAAGGTCGGTATCGCGTTTTCCGGCGGCCTCGACACCAGCGCCGCGCTGCACTGGATGCGCAAGAAGGGCGCCGTGCCGTATGCCTACACGGCCAACCTCGGTCAGCCCGACGAAGACGACTACGATTCGATCCCGCGTCGCGCCACGCAATACGGCGCCGAAGGCGCGCGCCTGATCGACTGCCGCGCGCAACTGGTCGCGGAAGGCATCGCGGCGCTGCAATGCGGCGCGTTCCATATCTCGACGGCGGGCGTCACCTACTTCAACACGACGCCGATCGGCCGCGCCGTGACGGGCACGATGCTCGTCGCCGCGATGAAGGAAGACGGCGTCAACATCTGGGGCGACGGCAGCACGTACAAGGGCAACGACATCGAGCGTTTCTACCGCTACGGTCTGCTCGTCAACCCGGACCTGAAAATCTACAAGCCCTGGCTCGACCAGCTGTTTATCGACGAACTCGGCGGCCGCGCGGAAATGTCCGAGTTCATGCGCCAGTCGGGCTTCGACTACAAGATGTCGGCGGAGAAGGCGTATTCGACCGACTCGAACCTGCTCGGCGCGACCCACGAAGCGAAAGACCTCGAAAGCCTCGAATCGGGCATCAAGATTGTCAACCCGATCATGGGCGTCGCATTCTGGCGCGACGACGTGCAGGTCGCGAAGGAAGAAGTGACGGTGCGCTTCGAGGAAGGCCAGCCGGTCGCGCTGAACGGCAAGACGTTCCCGAACGCGGTCGAGCTGCTGCTCGAAGCGAACCGGATCGGCGGCCGTCATGGTCTCGGCATGAGCGACCAGATCGAGAACCGCATCATCGAGGCGAAGAGCCGCGGCATCTACGAAGCTCCGGGCCTCGCGCTTCTGAACATCGCGTACGAGCGTCTCGTTACCGGCATCCATAACGAAGACACGATCGAGCAGTACCGCGAAAACGGCCGCCGTCTCGGCCGTCTGCTGTACCAGGGCCGCTGGTTCGATCCGCAGGCGATCATGCTGCGTGAAACTGCACAGCGCTGGGTCGCGCGCGCAATCACCGGCGAAGTGACGGTCGAGCTGCGCCGTGGCAACGACTACTCGATCCTCAGCACGAAGTCGCCGAACCTCACGTATCAGCCCGAGCGTCTGTCGATGGAGAAGGTCGCGTCGACGTTCTCGCCGCGCGACCGCATCGGTCAGTTGACCATGCGCAATCTCGACATCACCGATACGCGCGACAAGCTGCGTATCTACTCGCAGGTGGGTCTGCTGTCGTCGAACGACGTCTCGGCGCTGCCGCAGGTGAAGTCGGATAAAGAGTAACTGCCAGAGTCAATGCGAGAGTCCGTGCGAGAGTAAATCCGGGCGTCAATCCGGAGCAGGCTCGTGAAGAACGGGGAAGGGATGTCCTTCCCCGTTTTCTTTTTTCCGCCGTCCGTTCGTGCTTTTGCCTCCTCGCTGCTGCGTTTTTCCTCCGCCAATTCCTCATCGATCCGCCTGATCGCCGCGACGTCGAAGCGGCTCCGCACGACAGCTTCGTACGACGTATTTGTCTGCTGAATACGGCGTGAAATCGCCTCGCAACGAGGCATGGTTCGCTCAATCACGCCCCCTCGTCATCTTTTCTCGCGATCGCTCGATCGGCGCTCAAGTTTCGCCGGCCTATGCCGTTGACATGAGCTAATCCCATTCTGGAACCTCGCCGTGCAACTCGCTTACAGTAACGACCGCCTGGCCAGCCGGATGCCCATCGAGCCCCCCGCGACCGGCGAAGCCGAGGTGGAGTCTTCGGTCATCGAATGGCTGTTGCATGACGATCAGGTAATGCGCGAATGCTTCACGCACGCGGCGGAGATTCTCAAGAGCGTGACCGGCGCGGCGATCACCGCGATCGTGCTGCTCGACGAAGAGCACGAGCATTACCGCGCCGAAGTCGGCATGGCGATGCCGCTCGTCACGCGCGCCTGCTCGCTCGCCGACTATGCGGTGCGCGACGCCGATCTGTTCGTGATCGAAGACGCGCATCACGACCACCGCTTCCGCGAATGCATGCTCGTGCGGCGTCATCCGTTCGTGCGGTTTTATGCGGCGATTGCGCTACGCGCGCCGAACGGCGAGATCGTCGGTGCGCTGTGCGCAATGGACCCGTCGCCGGGCCGGCTCGATGCCGGGCAACGCGGCGTGTTCTACCATCTGCGCGCGATGATCGAAAACGATCTGAAGATGCGCACCGCCACCGCGATCGATCCGCTCACGCAGCTTTATAACCGCCGCTTCCTGCTCGACAGCATCGCGCGCCGCTGGAAAGAAGCGCAAGAGGGCGACGTAATGGGCTCGGTGGTGGTCGACGTCGACTGGTTCAAGCAGTACAACGACACGTACGGGCATCAGGCCGGCGATCAATGTCTGCGCAAGGTCGCCTCGGTCATGCAGGCCGCCGCCGACAACGAGCGCATCGTCGCCGGACGCATGGGCGGCGAGGAGTTCGGGCTGCTCGTGCTGCAGGCGCGAGCGTTCGAACTCGAAGACACGCTCGAAGCGCTGCGCCGTGGTGTCGCCGACCTCGCGATCGAGCATGGCGCGTCGCCGCTCGGCATCGTGACCGTCAGCGTGGGCGCGTCGCTGACGCGCATCACGGAGTCGTCGCGGCCCGCGCATCGCGATGGTTTCGCGAGTGCGGATCAGGCGTTGTATCGTTCGAAGCATAGCGGCCGCAACCGCGTAACGATGGCGTAAAGCGTAAAACCATAGTACGGCGCGGCGTGCCCGATCATCAGCGATCCTGACGATCGGGCACGCAGTTGGCTTGCCTTGAGCGCTGCCTGCGCTTGCTGTTCGCTGTTTTCCCGTTTCCGGCCGGCGATGCGTACCATGCCTGCCTATCGCAGGCAACGCATTCCCCATTACTTCCCCGTTAATGCGTACGATCAAAATCGTACGCGCAAATTGCCGCTGCACGAACGGTCATAAGGTTTTCTTAAGCTTGCACTGTTGAGATAACCTTATGAATAACGGCTGCGAACAATAACGATGCCCCGTGGACGTAAACCTGGCCGGCAAGCCGAGAAGACGCATTGCCGGTTGCTTTATCTGCTGGAATTGGCGCGCGGCAGTTCGTACGTCGCGAGTACGCTGACGCCGGAAAGCCAGCATGCGGCAATTGCCGAGGTGTTGCGCGAGTTCAGCCAGCAACACGACGCAGACAAGCTGCCGATGTTTCGCGAACTGCTCGCGGAAAGACTCCAGGAGCGAGGCGATCTCGACGCGGCGCAGGCGGTATTGAGTTTCAGGCTGCGTCAATAGAGCGCGGGAAAACCGGCACGGAACAGCGCAGGCGCGCTGCCCGCAAAAAACGCCTCGGCTTGAGGCTTCCAACCTCAAGCCTCAAGTGCCGATCAGCTTCAACCCCGCCGGCAACGACTCGCCGAACACAAGACCTTCATCGGCGTTATCGAGTGCGACCGTTTCGCTGACCATCGTGACCCACGCGCGCGGCGCACTCGCCGCTTCGAGCCGCCGCACGACCGTCGCGCGCAGATCGTCAGGCAGATCGCGCGAGCGGTCGCCGGTCATGCGGGCGATCTGCACGGCGGCGAACGCCGCGGGGTCGACCTTCTTCCAGTCGAGCGCGAGGATCGTGTTCAGCCAAACCGCCGCGACGTCCGGCGGCACGACGCTATGCGCGCTGCCATAGAACGGCCGCCGCGCACCGATGCGTCCGACCGCCCACCAACTTTGATGATTCTCCGCAGGCTTCTTCAAGCGCGTGAGCACGGACTCGCCGAGCTCGATCTTGCGTTCGACCGGAATACGTTCGAGCGATGCGCTCAGCCGGACCATGTCGGTGAAGCCGGTTTTCGACACGTCGAAGGGCA
>Ga0154001_1000206_pt1 | contig 18275 bp, 16 predicted proteins | sample TSNJ085MetaG_FD_104699 | JGI IMG/M metagenome (GOLD analysis project Ga0154001, IMG submission 104699) | Attine ant fungus gardens microbial communities from New Jersey, USA - TSNJ085 MetaG | ecosystem: Host-associated > Fungi > Mycelium > Unclassified | place: USA: New Jersey, Wharton State...
AGTGACTGGTAGCATGAGGAGGATTGAGAGTCGTTCGTAGTTGGCTGCGATTGTAACAAGATATGTAATGGGTCCATCCAACCATTTACTCGAATTCATCTTTTTAAAGATATCAAATTCATTCAACCCAATGAGCTACTTTGCATTTTATGTGTCAATGTTGAGAGCGGCATTGTACAAATTTACCATTGCCTTCAGATCTGTAAAATCTGAATTTTGATCTTCTCATAACTTGATGAATAGTCAGTCATTTGTCTTTATCATCCACCCAACTATATCTCCTTACTGAATCAGTGTAGAGGTAGGTTAAATTCCGCGACTGGCTCTAAGGACAACAGTGCTATCTTGTTTTACTTCATGGAATGGAATTCTGTCAGCAAAAATCTTATGAAAATTATGTGAGGACAATGCAAACCTTGTACACCACAGATGTGACATCACTTTCACCGTCTTGAAGCTCAATCATGAGTTCAGAGGCTTGCCGTTTCAATCTCTCATCAAGTCAAGAAACATTTATCATACGCAGATCTCCCAAACCAAGATTTCTTGCAGGATTGATGGATATACCTTCTGAAAAAAAGGAAGAAGACCGTCAATGGTGGGATCATCTTCCAAACCGGTCCATTGTTTGAGCCGTACCATTGACCGCTCCCAACAGATTGATCTTCAGTACTGATCACAAGGGTTGCATCTACCCTTGGCCATTTGCACATCAGTTGAGAAATTTGTAGGTAAATAATGCTACCAAGGTATGAGGATACAAAAGCAGGAAAGAAATCCATTTATCATAAAGCATGAACAGGCGCCGGCCAAATGAGAATCCGACGATCACTATCGGAGGTGTCTGAATTACAATGAACATAACAGAAACTGGGCAAGTCCAAAATTTCCCACATAAAGCCTCTTGTCTTCCGGTGCTACTGAGAAGGAAAACCGGAGATGAGTCAAGGAAGACTAGATACGAGCTGACTCAACCTCTTTTACTTTCTGTGGAACATGTGGGTATCTTGTTTTGAGCTCTTCCAAGTCAATTGGCAGATCCACATCACCATCATCCTGGATGGGATCGGATGTTGGTGGTGATGAAGGTCGGAGCCTGAGTTCCTCCGTCTCTTCATCGGGGTCAAAGGAAAACCTAGATATAGGCGAAGAGGGAGGAGATGACAGTGATGTAAATACGTCAACACTATTCTCTGTAGTTTTCTTCCCCGGATCGTTGACATGAAGTGGGGTAGGAAGGAAGGTGATGACCCGAGCAGAGGAGGTAGAACTCATGCCAGTTTTCTGCACGAAAGCTTTACCATGAAGACCCGGGATACGGAATGGGCCGCTTGTCTTATTTTGGATACTATGCTGAACACTTGTTAAAAGCACCAAAAAACACGTCAGAAGATGTCGGGATAGAAAGCAAGTAGAAACCTTGGTTTAAATCTTTTCTTTGGAGGTGGGAGAGTCGACCACATCTCGTCTACATTTTGCCCAAAGTCATAACAACGGGTTGCTCTAGACCGAGTTCCGGATGGTTCCTTCAGTAAGGACTGCGTAGATCGCAATGCGTTCTGAGGAAAGGTCGCACCAGCCCTCGATTCACGGCCATTATGATTCAGATGGTTAGATGGTAAAATCCGTGTGGGAACTGCTGGACGAGAGCATGATACCTGGGAAGCAGGAGCTTTAAGAACAATCTTCTTTGGAGAAGTTGGTTTGGCAGCTGGCATGATCGGTTGTTCTGCCTTTATTAAATGTTCCTGCTCAGAAAGTAATTCAGAACTGTTGAAAGGACTCGGCCTTCGGGCTGACTGTTGGGATTTCATGGTTTCTTCCTGAGTAGCATAAGTGGAGGCAGGTGAAGAATGGCATGGTTTCAATATAGATCCAGGAAGTTCTAGGATTACCGGAGACTCGAGAGCATGAGTTAAAGAAGCAGAGGACCGAATAGGAAATTCGGATTTTGTCAGTATATGCGCATGACCATTGGAAATGATGTGAGCAGAAAGCGTATGATCTCGAGCATCTGAACGTGAATTTTCCTGAGGCGATGATATAGCTGCCGGTGGGCAGATTGGCTGACGCACTATCGGAGCTGTAGCATTATTTCCAGGAGACGTTTTTGATATCGCAGAAACAGGAGGAATAGAGCTGTGCTTAGGATGTCGAACCGCCTTCTGGCGAGCCCTGAAAAACTGTTTGATAGTACCAGTGTTGTTTTCGGGGGTAGCCGGAGACTTCAACGGCACAGGCGCTGCACGATGAGCACGATGAGCAGAAGAGCGAGCTATTGCATTCAGCTTTGCAATAGAAAACGGATTTGGCTTGTACACTGCCGTATCTTTGCGCGAAGAGATATCGAGCTCGAACCAAAGCTGAGATTCAGTAGATTGCCCGTGTGAATTGTGGTCAGAATCAGAGTCATCGTCGGCTGTGCGATAGCTGAAGATCCATGGATCTTTATCCAGGTCGCCCATGACATAGTCAGAGTAAAAGCAACTGAAGGATTACCTAATCCGTACAAATTGAATCCAATGTCTAATTAAACTCTCTGCTTAATGTTACCATAGTAATTGGTATCAAGAGATTTACGTTAGAGTATTTACTGGGCGGTGTGGGGTGCTCTGTCAGCAACCGTGTGTTCCTCTGAGAATCGACTTCCGATTTCGTCTTCGACATTCTGCTGACAAGCAAATGCGAAACGCTGAAATAGATGGCTATCCCATCAACCGTAGATGTCCCACTTCTATTCACCATGCCTCAACCTAACGATCCAGCCAGCGTCGATACTTCAAAGCTCCCAAATGTCATGAACATGACTGCCTCAACCATCACGGAAAATGTACAAAGCATCAATGACTCGTGTATGACTTTATATCTAGATCTCTCTTTGCTCTTCTGATGCATCAGTCATAGGTCCCGATCAGAGGATGAGGCTTATTTTCAAGTCTTTGGTGGGTGATTCAGGTTATAGAGAAATGAGGTGGACTCACGATTCTACTAGATTCAACATCTCCACGATTTTGTAAGGGAGACGAACCTCACGACGCAGGAGTGGATGTGAGGTCATACCTTGTTCCTCAGCTGTTTTTTAGATTGATTCCTGGCACCAGGACTGCCATCAACTTTTTGACTGCCACCGGCCAGAAATGTACTGACCTGCATCAAGGTGAAGTGGAATGTTGCGAGATATGCCATATCTTACTCAGCCCATATGCAGAGTTTATTTTGCTATCTGACACCCTGGGTGTCTCCAGTCTGGTCAATATTATAAACAATGCCAAGCCTCCTGGAGCGACCGAAGCCACTGTCCTTGGGCCCTTCTTTACCGAGGACGCTCATGATAGTAATACCATCCATATCTTCGATAATCTGCTGACATTCAACATTTCTGATTAGTCAACTCTGGCGGGAGCATTGCATCTGAAGGCAAGGGAAATTATATGTATGTTCATGGAAAAGTGGTCGATACAAAGGGGAATCCTGTTCCTGGTGCCATCATCGAAACATGGGAAACAGACGGACATGGTTTATATGACAATCAAGTTAGTGATAACGTTCAAGATGCATCCATCTCACAGCTCATCACCGGGTCAAGTATCCAAATCGTGAGGGTCCAGAATGTCGAGGCCGCATCACGAGCCAGGCAGACGGAACGTACTCTTATCGAGCCGTAGTGTGCGCCACAAAGTCCGCTCATTCCTGTGACCCACTCTTCTGAATGGGCTTTGTCAGGCCGGTCGCATATCCGATTCCTGATGACGGCCCTGTGGGGGTTATGCTGAACAAATTAAATCGACATAAATTTAGACCAGCGCATATTCATATGATCATCAAGGTGCGATTCATATCAATCATTAATTCAGGATGTTAAAGGCTGCACTGTCAGGCTGCAGGTTATGAAGATTTGACTACTGCACTTTATCTGAAGAACGACAAGTTCCTTGGCAGTGACGCTGTTTTTGGCGTCAGATCCTCCTTGGCTGTGGTAAACTCATACGTTTCACCATCAACACACACGATCTGACAGATGAGTAGGATTTAGAATATGTTCATGATGTCGAGGTGTCCAAGGCACGTGGGTTCCCTCAAACTAAGCCTCACTATGCCCTCCATTATAATCTCATATTGGCTACTCTGGAAGAGGGAGCAGAAGCAAGAGAGAAATCAAAGGCGATTTGAGTCCGGTATCTATAGGTGATTCGAGTTCTGCAACAGGAATTCCGATGTTTTTACTCGCAGATATAGTAGAACATGATTTTTATCCAGTAGAAGGAGTAAGGGTATCTGATATCTCATCGTGAAGCTATTGACTAAACTCATGTGAGAAGTATGACGGGAATCTTTTTGCTTGAAATAGCTTTACATGATCGCACCCCGAAAGCTAATCCATCACTCGAAGATTAGTGTCATGATAAGGACACGGAGAAGTATCTATCCCCTGCCTCATTGCCTGTTTAATTTCAAATACAAACTTCTGGATCCTGATCCACTGTTATGAAGCACGGCCGGGGAGCCTCCACACTCAATACTCATCATGATAGTCATCGACAATAAACAAGCAGAAGTGCCTGAAGTCCAGCCCTTGTTGGAGGAGCAAGCCGATGTAAGCCGATTTAACGGATTTGCACCTACGCTGACTTCTTCAGGGAGAGCCACCACCTACATATGCGTCTATTCAACATGCTCCATCCTCCATCCAGACAATGACAGCATCGGGAGGCAATCCTACCAATTACATTTCTATAATTCGAGTGCACGACTCTCTTCGGGAGAAAATTATAATTGACCCAACACTATACGTTCCTGATTTTTTGCTGCCACCACTTTCACCCGACGAAACACCACTCACCCGTAAACATCTCAGGCTTGAGTCAACGCATGGATCTATTTCTGCTAGTATCAAGATCGCAAGCCGCTTCGGTCCCAACTACTGTAGGATCTTGATGCTCATGCGGTCCACTCATGGGGGAGTCAGAGCAAAAATAGTGCGTCTTTCCGGCATCTTGGGTCAATGTCCCACCAAATAAACTGATGCATACTGAAACTTGCAGGAAGGAAGTGAACATCGACATCCGTTTCAGTTGACCGCCCATTCAACCAACGGAAACATTACTTTACAACTCCCTCGATCATTCCAGGGCCCTATCACGATATCTCTGCGTCATAGATCCGTGAAATTTTCGGAAGAAATCAAGAAGAATCTTACAACTTTTGACGAATCAAACTGCGTACGACATTATTTTGTCGGTGATTTTTCGTGCAGGGCAGATCTTGGTAGGGAAGGTTGGACAGGGGATGAAGCTATCATTGAGTCAAAGCATGGCAGTGTAAAGATACATTATGAGGATGATGTAACTGGAGGCCTACGAATCCTTGGGTTCTGATGATAGGCGAGTACCATTCGAGAGAAGACAAATTGGCTGCTGATTGGGCGACAGATCCTTGCTATAGTCCCATTGTCCATACTCATTTGAGCACAAGTTCATAGGCGCCTGTGATTCCCTCAGCTAACGGAAAAGAATGTCCCATAGGCAGTGAATTTCCTGGTCATCTCACTCTTTTGACGGCTACACAAATTGATTCGGCGGTCAGCCAATGATATTATCTCTCGGGTGATGCGATTATCTGATCCATCTATCACGGCAAGTCCCGCTTTGTCTTAAAGTAGCTGTTGAACTAATATCACTATTCCTCTTCCACAAACTCTATCATGGGCTCTAACGTATACGTGAGCGTTTTTACATTGATTAAATGTTGTCTCTTCACTCAGTCAATGTTAATGAAAGTTCGATATGACAGCGGATAAAGAACCTGTCGGACGCATCGTTTTCAAACTCTATGATGACGTTGTCCCCAAGACCGCAAAGAATTTTCGCGAGCTCGCGACTGGAGAACATGGCTTCGGCTACAAGGGATCCTCTTTCCATCGTGCGATCCCTAAATTTATGGTTCAGGGTGGTGATTTCACCAGGGGCAATGGCACTGGTGGCAAGTCAATTTACAACGAGCGTTTTAAAGGTCCTCCTTCACGAAATTCATTTTGGATTCTCATGTTGAAACAGAGAGCAGATGAGAATTTTGATATCAAACACGAAAAGCCTGGGCTCCTTTCCATGGCTAATGCAGGAAAGAATACCAATGGATCCCAGTTCTTTATCACAGTCGTTGAAACCCCTTGGCTTAATGGAAAACATGTTGTCTTTGGTACTGACTCATCATATTGCTTGACCTTTTCACTGTTGACACATCTTTAATTTAGGCGAGGTTGTTCAAGGCATGGATGTAGTTAAGAAGATTGAAAGTCTAGGATCGGATTCTGGCAAAGTCAGCAAGACCATTATTATCGCCGACTCTGGTGTCGTTGATGCTTCTTGAAATGTATCATTATTGTTATTCGGATAAAGTAGCGTGTTTTTGTTGTCAGTATTGCATGCATGAAGCTTTAGATATCTTGAAAACAAGCGAGAGCTGCGCAGTCGGGCAATGATACTTATGCCATGGATATGCAGAGACCTCCACATAAGGTTTGCCCCACCTGCGCTTCTTGTAGCAGGTCTTGCCATTTGCATGTTCCCATCGTCTGTATATCCGCTGACATTGAAATAATTGTCACTCACTAACAATGTCTTATCAATTTAAGTAAGTTATACAATCCCTGCTTCAGAAGTACCCGACGAGTCCGACCAATTGGGAAAGATAGTAAATGACTCCTTAAGTACCCGATCAGTCGCGGACCTCAAGGCTGGTTACGAGTGCAGTCGTCCATTTAACATAAAACATAATGGCAATTGATCTTCACTAGAAATTATATAACCTCTGCATTGTGCTGGCGATCAATCACCTTAACTAGATTTAGAGTTGAGGTAATATCAATTTGACAATCCTTGAGCATTGTTAAGCACATGTTGGTAAGTAATAATAGTCCACTCATGTCCACTTCAACCGAGAAACAACTAGAAATCGTGTGTCCATGGATATTACTTGGTTTTTTTTTAAAAATCAACAGTTTATTACACGGTGCCCGGTTGCAGTCCGTGGTAGAGAAACTCTAGTTAGATACAGGAAAATGAGGAGAGAGAGAGGAAAAGGAAACACTATACATAAGACACTTGAGACTTGACTAGTCCAAATACTGATTAGGGAAACAAAAGGCTCTTTTTGTTTTTCTTACAAAAGTCAACGAGATCTGATAGTCGATCATGCCTTGGAGTGATTGATTGATTCTCATTGCATTCATAAAAGATGTGTGACCTGGTTTCGACGATTGCTCGACCACACCGTCATTCCACTTACCTAGATATCATATATTCGGATCAGTTCCGAGTGATCTGGTTCTCAGATTGTATCTTGTAGTTATATATCTATTGTAGGGTACCATGTATCCTACCATGGACTCCAATCGAGAACCGTGTTACAGATTTATGAAAGGGGGAAAAATTGATTCACCACTGCGGTGTTTGACACCGACATGTGATTAAAAACTTCGTCTCGGTTTTAATTAACAGACAATCCCCGAGCATTTTTTTGGTCAAGCAGCATCATAATATGCGTCGTTCCATTCTACTATGAAATCGCTCTCTAATATATGTCTCTTCTTCTACTACCCTCTCCATTTATTCCACTTCTCTCATGTCTGGATCAGTTGCGAGTGATCTGGTTCCAAATCTTTAATCGAGCACCGCATTACAATTTATGTATTAAAAAAACATTGACATGTGATTTGCTTATCGATCTGAGTGGATATCAGGATAGATTGATTGATTGATATTGACTTCTCAGACATAAAGAATACGCTGGTCTCCTATCTATCGTATTCCCATCATGGCTAACGTCTTTGTATGTGGTGTTACTCTTTATTGTCATTGAAGTATTGAATCTCTTGAACACTCAGTTTGACATCACCATTGACAACCAGCCTGCTGGTCGCATCGTCTTCAAACTCTACGATGATGTCGTCCCCAAGACTGCGAAAAATTTCCGCGAGCTCGCGACTGGACAACATGGCTTCGGCTACAAGGGATCCTCCTTCCACCGTGTTATTCCCAAATTCATGCTCCAGGGTGGCGATTTCACCAACGGAAATGGCACAGGCGGTAAATCAATTTACGGCGAGAAATTCGAAGGTACGGTCGACTCCGAAAGTTCTACTCCTGATAGCTGAATACCCCGACTAGACGAAAACTTCAAGATGAAGCATGACAAGCCTGGCATGCTTTCCATGGCTAACGCCGGCAAGAATACAAACGGCTCTCAGTTCTTCATCACTACTGTTGTGACAAGTTGGCTCGACGGTGCCCACGTCGTTTTTGGTGAGTTGTCATCTTGCGGGGAAATTCATGCCATTTTCTAACAAGATATAAGGTGAGGTCGTAGAGAATTTTGACCTCGTGAAAAAGATCGAGTCCTACGGCTCGGACAGTGGGAAGACCGCAAAAAAAGTCGTCATCGCTAACAGCGGTACTGTTTGAAGTAACGGACTCTAAGTGATCGTAATTATGTACATATGTACCAAAGCAAAATATATGAATTTGGAGAGATGCTGATGACAGATCATATTTTTCTTGCTCGGGAGTCCCGCTTACACAGGTATTGATTAGTTATTGGTTAAGTGCACCCTCCGCGTACTATGTGCAACATCCAAAAGGGTGCTCATTTGTCATAAGTTGACATTGCCTATTAGTGCTGATGGGACATGGATGTGTTAGCCTTGCGCCCACTACGCTACTATTGCGCCATTTTTGTGTACAATGCATGTGGTTTCCCTTATTTCTTCATCCTTATTGTTTCAAATAGACTGTAAGCAGAGCTCACTTCTTGTATGTATCATCTGTTTGCCTCACGCTCAATGTGTTTCTGAATGTGGCGCTCTGTACGACAATATACAATGAATTCGGTACATTAAGACGGCTCCTTTCATCACATTCACTGTCTATCTTCTAATAAGCTGTGAATATGTTCTTCTTGGGAGTGGAAGTGAGCATTATCTCTATCCCATGAATGTCATGGCTTTGACTGTCACCCAGCTTATGGATTTCATTCAGGGTATTGTTATTGCAGACTGATCTCCAGATATAGCCAGTGAACCTGGGAAAATCCAGAGGCTTATTAGATAGATTTGTTTTGAATAGCAGTGAAATTCGATTGGTCTGCTAAGTAGGCTAAAACTCTGTCGCGAGGGATCCAATGCCTTTCTGATGACTACAGAGGAACACCTTGGTCCTTCACTGGGGGCGGCCTTCCGTCACCTACCATGACACGAACACCAGCACCAGTGACATCGTCAACAGTCAAATATACATAAGCTGATTAATTTCTGTGAGTGAGACAAAATTCTCGGATGATATGCTCTGTTCGCACCTGGACCAGGAGGGAAAACGCGATTATTGGGAGGGGTCCTGATCACCATTTTCTGCGCACGACCTGACTTGGCGCCTAGTTTAGCAGTCATGAAGACCAGACGGTTACTTGAATGGAAAGCATGACTGGAGTAGCCCAAGTCGATCAGTGCAACTAAGTTATTGAAATTGTGAACTATAGTGAGATGAATGAAACTGAACGGACCGACCTTTGATGGAAGATGCACGAGTATCGAGTCCGGGGGGAATGACAACGTCCACGGTGTAATCGTGATTGAAATCTAGTTGACGAGGGACATTTGAGAGCTGGGGACGAGCGACAGTCATGTAAGGTGGATTCAGATATTCAATGCGGAATTCGCTGTAGAGTAGGTTTTCAGATCATGAGGTGACAGTCCAGTTATCTGAGAGCCTACCTAGGCCAAATTGTAGTATTGATGATACCACCATTAGGATTCGACCCACCGAGTAAAATATTACTGAAAAATGCGGTCAGTCCAAGGTGGGTGCTCGATGAGAATAGTGCTAACCCTTGCGGTGTCAAGGTTACGGAAGAATGGTAAAGTCGAGGTATTTCACTTGCAGGCATCCCGGTATTGCTGATGCGTTTTCCAAGGGGTGCGTCAGGAGTATATAGCGAAGGCGTCAACCTGTACAGCCGGGCAAGTATGTCACATTGATAACCATGGCACGAGAAAGAATATTTTACTTACGCAGGATGATCAGCATTGGAAAAGCTGTTGACCCCCGGAGCAATCGGAATAGCATCGTACCCGCCATAACCAGTTTGAGCACCATTGATGATGAGGACCTGCCCATTCGGCATTAATACCATCTCATTCAGTATCCTACTTTCTAACATCCTTTCAACCTGCCAGCCACGCTTAATCCCCTCTGGAGTGACAGTAAGTCTGCTGCACTGATCCGATGTAGGATCCTGAGTGGTGAGTCGGTCCAGCGGAGCAAAGTCACTCTGGTTGGATCCTCCACAGATGAGTATTTCCGGAATGTAGTCAGGAGGGTGGAGAGGCAAAAGAGTTGATGTGCCATCATAAGGGTTACAGGCACGTACACCATTTGGTAGATCCGGTAGAATCGTCTCCTCGTCCTTCTCGATATCATAGATGATGCTTTGATTATTAGCTTGTAGGAACAATTTACCATCCGGCAGCGAGAAGACACTGAAATCGATGAAGATGAGGTTCCATGCTTCCAATGATAACACACAGATTCTTCTCACCGGGGGAACAGATTGATCGGAAAAGTACGATTCAAGAATGGAAGAGGTCGGGGCTGTCCACCATCCTTTTTCGGGAAGAACTCTAGATTGTTGGCTGGATCATCGTTGGCAAATATTACTTGCGTATGTGAACCTCCAACAATTACCTGGTGATTTCAGTCAATGAATGAGCAGTACCTTAGGAAAAACTAACCAAGGAACCGTCAAATATTCTTGCACTTGATGGGTACCAACGGTTTTCAGCCATAATGAGATGATCAAAGTCCTCATAGAGTTTGCATGTGGCGCCAGTTGGGTCGAGGCAAGGCTCGAAGAGCCTCAAAGTCTGCCTCCCGTCATGGGGACCAGTGATATTAGCGCCGTCTCCGCCGATACTAACCTGGAATGCGGCTATGAGCCAATTATGCAGTATTGAGGGTAACGGTGGACGTCACCATTGTCCCATTACTCAGTATTGCACCTGAACCACAGAAAGTATCTGAAAGGACGTTCAAAGGAGAGGCTGTATTAGTTTCCAGATTCCAGAACGCGCCCAATGCAGGGTGGCCATTGATCTGCAGTGGGTCATGCGTATAATTGTCAAAGAATATGGCCAGAGTGTCTGAGACGATGATGGACTCAAGAGCAACGATTCCTGAAGTCCCATTCTGAACGAAGTGCCATCCTAAGCCAGTTTGGTCGGCCCCTTTCTGAGCATTCGATAGGGACAATGCTCGAACAAGCAGAGGCAGAAGAGAAAACGAGAACAAGGTTGCTGGTATCTGCATCCTGAGGATGATTCTCTCAATGACACTATATCCTGTTTAAATATGAATGCTGGTCAGTGTACTTTCACCAATCTCTTCACAAAGCGTACATATCCAGGTTATTGGATCGGATCTTGTGAGAGAAACCGTCTGCGACAGCGAGGACACGGATTAGAGAAGTATATGTTTGCCCTGGCAGGATTACACACCAGGTGATAGGAAGCGATACCGTGAGATGAGTAGGTACCTCAGGGAGCTCTGAGTCGTGGGGAGAAGGCGGACAGTACATAGTTTTATGAGAATGCAAAAATCAGTGTAGCTCGTAATCAATGAGAACTTGGTCCAAGAATGATGGAAATAAGGCGGTGGTCAAAAAATAAGATCAAAGCTTCTGAGAGTCCAATCATCGAGAACTTTGAGGGGCGAACTGCAGATCCTGATCCACATCCCAAACCAACAATAATAAGACAGAGACAGTTTCAAGAGGCGGGAGCCAGAGCACAAACAGTTGAGCCGTCATGAGTAGTCGATGTTTGTTAACACAGTAATTCAGGCCTTTGCGAGAATGTCATATTCATCAGATGACCTATAACCTGTGATGTTGACGTGGTAGGAGCGGCACGCGAAGTAGACAAAAAATTTGTACAGGAATAGACTATCGATGAACATCTATCACACAAACAAATGCGGATGTAGAAAATAAGGACAAATACATAGAGCTCGTGATATGATCCAATTGCTACTCTTGCCTTAAAGTTGTTCCTGTATAAACCTGGGATGTGGGTCAAAAGTTTCTCGGTTTTTGGCCACCGCCTTATTTCCGTCATCTTTGTACCAAGTTCTTATCCTAGGGATCTATCTTTTTGAAAACAAGTCCCCATCGAACTGCCTATCGTGGTCGCTCCCCCAAGGGCACATACAACCTCCTCCTCATCTCATTGTATCACCTCCTGATACCAACATATCAACATTCTACATTCCCTTTGCCCCTCGCGCCGTTCTTGTGCCGATACTCGCCGCTCTCTTCCCCCGCTTGAAACCATCTGGAGACATCTTACTCATGTGTGGATTGTAGGATTCAAACTATTTTGAACGCACTGTTTGTTTGTGCATCGTATCCTTCTGAGCTATTTGTCTGTTTCCTGGACACTCCACAAATCTTGAATATCGGAGGATACACTCTTCAAAACTTCCTGACGACTGCTACCTCTACAGAAATATCCATTCCGGGACGGAGCCGAAAACGCCCTTGCAGTTGAGCCAATGGTGTAATTTCGATTATTCATACCCTGCGAGTAGAAGGCATCATCCAGTGCTTGTGTAGCTGTTCTTACAAAAGCAAAGGGTTTGGTTCCCAGGTTGCTGCCTGACACTAATCTGCGATTTGTCCATATGACTGGTGCTATAAACAATTTCATCGTCTTTGACCCCACACTGTCATTTTTGTCGCTTCTCTTGTCGATACAAGTACAACTTACATAGACGGGTCAGGTGCCGTCGACCTTGCGGCTATGGCTTGTACCTCACTGGAATCCTGGAGTTCTTTATGGTCATCTATCGTTCTCATATTATCAAGTATGTCCCAATTCTAGGTACAGTCGCAGTTGACTAAATCAATTTGAATGAGGCTTCAAATGTAAGAGACTTGTCAACCCTCCAACAAGTGTCACAGGTATTAACTGCAGAGCTATCTTACTGGGTCTAAAAACAACTCTCTCTGGGTAATGCCTACTTGTTTTACGGTCATATAGATGTACTTGAAGAGGGACGCTATCGGTTGGGAAAGTTGCTTTGAGAGGACTGCAATGTTGTATCGAGGAGTCAGCGGTACAATTATATTATAAAACCGATTAGTAAGGATGCTGAAGGTTCGATTTTCAAACACATTGATCATTTCAAAACCGGAAGGAACCAATTGATCGCATCATGAGGACTGGCAATCGGCGAGATGATAGAGAGGAGATATTTTCGGAGCCTGACTGAACCATACAGGACAAAAAGCTCTGGAAAAGTGTCGTCCCGAAAGTTTCATGCCTTGGCTTCTGCTTTACTTCCTTCCAATTTTTGGCCCTGTTTTTCCCGTCATCTCAGTCCCCGACCACGGTGTTTCCCCATTGTAAAGAAGAGGAAGGCAGAAGTCTTCGTGAACCCCTGATGAACATCAAGGCCCAGTATTGACTATCACACTGCACGTGTAGGAAAATCAAAGCCAGCTAACAAAATGGGTGACTAAGAGGCATTCTTATCCTCCAATGATATAAGGGTTTGTAATATCAGAAGCTCAAGTTCAGCTAGACGCTGGACAAGGACGTTTGAGGCATGACATAGCACATTCTCTCGCACCCTTCTTTCCATAAATTTGTGAGACCGGATCTCCCTTGTGGAAAGGTGGCTTCTCTAACAATCGACCTTTCTAGAAGATCCTGTAAGAGACCTACACCGAATCTTCCCTGACAGAAGTATGATGGGTTTGTCTGTTCTGGATACTTGGAGATACACAGTAAGTACCTTTTTTCCTGTGAATTGCATCCCATCAAGAGGACCGACCAGCCTGACGATTTTTCCGACGATATTCCAAAAGCCCAAAGGCTTACCGAGGGCCGAATTTTACCAAAGGCGAAGCAAGGGAAAGTGGGATCCCGATGTAGTAATTGTGAGATAAGATAAGATCCAGTACGGTATCTGTATACCTTCTAAAGATTGTGCGCAAGTACTTACTGCTCAAATCGATGGAGTACATGCTACCATCAATTAAGACACATGTAGTGGACCAAGAAACACCATCGATGACAATGTGATCTTCTCATCACCCCAGTTTTGACCGCTTCTCTGCCAGTTTGGGGTAATTACCATGGAGTGGATCTTCAAGGGTCAAGCGGCGCCACAAGATTACAGACCCCTTCTCAGGGCTGATTCCTCACAATTTTGCACCGAAGCCAACCAGTTGGACCGCCCCTTCTAGAAGTGGGATCTGATATTGGGTCAGTTGCTCTTTTTCTAAAAAAAAAATTGAATCGAGCTCAGGGAGGTCTATGACTGAGGGCCGGGTTGGAACTTGTCCTGACTCTTACATTTACTGAGCTGTGCACAGAATGAATCAGAGGAGCAAGCCACTAACTTTGATACCCTTTCAGACCAAAGCTCTAATGCATGTGAGATCACTAGTTTAGCCTTCTAGCCTTCATTCGACTCCATAGATTCTACGGCCATCTTGAATTAACTATACCATGACAGAAAACATTTCTCGAACAAGGTATTGGATGGTTCATTGTATTTTCATGGACACGCTTTCAGCGTATGTCATTCGTCGACTTGTCTTTCAATCCATACAAGGGATCCAATGCTTCGAAATACTCACTCGTGGAAAATTGCTGTGAGAAACTATCTACTTGTTTCTACCCTGCGGTAAGCTTGCAATCGTATTCCGAATTCCGTCTTTCCAAACTGCCAACTCCCTCTCAACGTCTATCAACAACCTCCTAACCTCATTCCCCACCTTCCCTCCTTCATTCTTACCACCCCCAAATCCTACCATCAATTCTCCTCTCGCGCAAACAAGCGTTTCATAAGCCAAACGAAGACGTTCAGGACCCGACGGAGGGCACGAAGCTGTCGCTTTTTTGCGGCAAGGGGGCAGAGAGATAGCAGGTAAAGCTGAGGAGGAGGAGGAGGATGTAGGCGAAAGGGCGCCCTCGACTAGATGTCCTGGGGATGGTTCATCTACGCTTAGCAGTTTTCCCAGTTCTGCAGTAGCTAGTCCACGGATTGGATGACCATAGGTCAAAACTTGATTGAGAGCATTACAAGTCCTCATTGCGGAACGAATAGCTTCATCAAGTCGCTCTTGAGCCTCCGCCAGCGAAGACTTATTACCACAGGACATTTGTATCTGAGGCGAGTCAAGTTCAATGGTGCCAGGATCGAAAGGAGAACGGTAATTTGTGATAAGGAGTGTAGTGTGGAGGCGAGAAAGTGCAAGCAGAGGATGTGATGACGGAAGAACTCGGATGGACATCAATATCGAAATAAGTCTAGTCGTCAGCTGTATGGCTTTCGGAGGGTCTGTCAACAAAAGTAATTTCATCAGTTTGGATAGGCATGCAGACGAAACAGACAAACCGGAAAACTGAAGTCTTGTGGCCTTATCCAGGGCTTCTTGTCCTATACGAACAGCATCCAAGACAGAATCGGTATCTTTGACGACGGCCCCGCACTTCATACAACGAGTCAGGGGATTTTCTGACGAAATTTGGAGCTTGAAACAAGAAGAGTATTGACCAGAGACGCACCCTCGGTCGGTAACCAACACACCCCACCACACTCCTTTGCACAATACATTCCCTCCCTAGGATCAACGCATGTATCACCTCCTCGCACTTGGCTGCACAAAACGCAATTACATGTGAAATCATACGTTGTCTTCAGAGCCTCTTGTCGCTGAACTCGCGGAAGGGTAGAGTCGATGTAGGAGATTGAAATCTGAGCTCACTGTCTCTGTCAAGAGATCCAAAAGCGGGTCTACAAAACTGACCTCTTCATTCGCTGCAATGTCCTTGACTGTGACCACCTCCACCATTGGCTCGTCTTTCTTCAATCGATATTCACTGCGAGGAAAGACCAAAACTGCGTTAGGTTCACACGAGTGGTTGAAAAGGGCTACAGTGGGCGAAATGCAGACACCGATTGGTGTCAACGATGGGTCAGTGACTGCAAACGCATTGGTGGTGAACTGCATGAACTCAATAGCCAGTGCATGAAGACACAGAAAACAAACTCACTCGGGAAACAAGGTCCACAAGAGCTGTGATATTGTCGATCCCATACACAGCTAGGTCTTCGATGGATTGTGCGCCAAGATATTGAACCAGGGCATGAACCATATGTGTGTGGAGTTCGTAGGTATGTCGACCTGCTGAGAGGGATGTACGATCTATTTCCAGGAATGAAACATCTCAAGATAATGAAATTTTTCTGAAGAGAAACCTACGAGATTGCATCATATCTATTTCTTTTGTCTGTGACACAGCCAAGTCAGTAATATTCCGAGTGAAAGTGTTGGTACTCACCCATAGATTCACATGTCCCTTCTTCTGCCTTTTCCAGAGAAGCCTACCCAAGCTACGAATCGCATCACTCGGTATCGACCTCTCTGTTTCCTCACCTCCTTTTGAAGCACTGGGTGCCGAGTTGGCCCAATTCTGTAAAGCAGAACATTCATGTTTATGCAAAGTCCAATCGCGTATCTGACATTCCTGTTATCTTGTGAGTAGACATTCCTGTAATTACCACGATGGAGCGTACAGAGTCACAGTAATGGACGAGTTTGCAGGAGGTGCATCGTTTGAGCACCTTACCGCCTGATCCTAGAAAACATGCCGAACAATGGGTGGGCAAGTAACGCGTTGACAGACAAGAAATAGTTCGAGTTTCAGCGAATAGGATTTGACCTGAGCTCAAATTGTTAGATACGCTACATTTCGCGCGAAGAATGCAAGATTCACCAGGACGAAACGCCTCACAGCTCCAAATTCCTCTGCCCTTCAATCTTTCCCAGCGGATTTTTATCCGTACAGGAAGATATTCCTGTAGAGATAGGAGTTCTGCTGAAACCTCTGGCTGTGGTTGGTCTACTTTGAATTTATCCGGGGAATCCACTGACACCGGTGCGTTTGCTGTTCCTGACCGATCCAATTTTCGCACGGCATCTTGTATTTTGTGATTTGATTGTACCCCAGGGCGAACTGCCTCCTGTTGAGAACGACGAGCCTTGAGTTCTGTGAAACTGGCCATTGTTCAGAAATTCAGAAACATACTGGATTAACTTATATAATTTCATCCACTTATAAATAGGCACTGAATTCAACACCCTATGATGATACGATATCTCAGAATGCGCCTCAAGGCAGATCATTTGGCACGCAGACGTGTAGGAAACGCCGGTAACATATCTTGCTAGTATCTTGACCGAACCGAAACCCAAAACTTAAGCTACAGTTCGTAGTACATATAAGACAAATCCAACTTAGAAGGTACTGGGGCGCTTGGCAATAAAGGTCGAGCGGATTTTTTCAACGCGATGAGGGAGAGGGAACTTGAGCCTAGGTTCGAGAAGCTGCTTGATGTACGGACGACGGACATCAGATGCCTTCTCAATCTCAACAACCCTGAGGATCTATTTGAAAGTCAATCTTGATTTGCTGAAGGACATCTAGAGGCCCCCACCTGGATAGACCGGAAGCGGGCACGGTGGCGGGCAGCCATGTCCTGATAAAGAGTCTTCACGGCATCAACTCGGGAGACCTCGCGAAATTCCTTGTACATGTTATGGGTGCCTGAGCGAGAGTCATATCGGAGCCAGATGCCAAAGTTCTTGACCTTCAAGGGTCTTCTCTCGTGAATCTATGGAAAAAGCCACAAAACACGCGAACAAGATCGCATGGAAAATAGTCAGCAAATCCCGTTCCGCCTGCCTCTTGAGGGCTGCAAGGGGCATCAAGAATACACACAACGTTCACACCAATGATTTCTCCACTGGCCTTCTTGACCTTCTTGAGTTGCCTATGCGAAGATCAGCCACTAGTCCTGGGTACAGAAAACACTGAACAAACCTCAGGAAATACCAGAAACGGGATTTCGCGACTACCTCGTTGGGCGCAAAGATGCGCATACGGTAGATTTTGGGGGTGGGCTCCGATTCCGTAGGGAGATGGCGGCCGACAACTTGGTACTCCTGGATAGGCATTTCTAAAAAAAATTAGGTCAGTCCAATTCACATCCGATCTCTTGTTCTGCACATCCAGCCCACTACGTTCACAAAGGACATATGGGATATGGGCTATGATCTCTGAACATAAAACAAGACCTGAACTCACTTGAACGGGACTGCTTGAGGTCTTCAACGAACGCTTGTTGTACTACTTGTGTCGGGGTGTTCGATACTTG
>Ga0154001_1000207_pt1 | contig 18261 bp, 18 predicted proteins | sample TSNJ085MetaG_FD_104699 | JGI IMG/M metagenome (GOLD analysis project Ga0154001, IMG submission 104699) | Attine ant fungus gardens microbial communities from New Jersey, USA - TSNJ085 MetaG | ecosystem: Host-associated > Fungi > Mycelium > Unclassified | place: USA: New Jersey, Wharton State...
AGCCACTACCTGTTTGACGCCGAGTTCTGCAACGTCGCCTCCGGCTGGGAGAAGGGGCAGATCGAGAAGAACGTCCAGGACAGCCGTCACCGGCTCTGGCAGAAGGTGCCGACATTCGGTTCACTCGCCGCGCTCAACGACTGGCTGGCCGATCAGTGCGTGCTGCTGTGGCAGCAGACACGTCACCCGGAGCAGGACACGACGATATGGGATGCGTGGTCGGCCGAGCGGCCGCACCTGATGCCGGTCGGCCAGCCGTTCGATGGCTTCGTCGAACACACCAAACGCGTCTCACCAACCTGCCTCGTGAACTTCGAGCGCAACCGCTACAGCGTGCCGGCGTCGTTCGCCAACCGGCCCATCAGTCTGCGCGTCTACGCGGCCAGACTCGTGTTCGTCGCCGAAGGCCAGGTGATTGCCGAGCACGAGCGCTGCATCAACCGCAGCCATGACCACGGCGAAACCATTTACGACTGGCGTCACTACCTGGCAGTCCTGCAGCGCAAACCCGGGGCGCTTCGCAACGGAGCGCCCTTCGCCGAGTTTCCAGCCGGCTTCCGCAGGCTGCAGGGCGTGCTGCTGAAGCGCCCCGGCGGCGACCGGGAGATGGTCGAGATTCTGGCGCTGGTCCTGCTGCACGACGAACAGATGGTGCTCACTGCAGTCGAGCTGGCGTTCGAGGCCGGCGCACCGAACAAGCAGACGGTGCTGAACATCCTGAGCCGGCTGCTCGACAGCCCGCCTGTGCCGCCGCTGCAGACGCCGCAGGCCTTCGCACTAACGGTTGAGCCACAGGCTAACGTGGGCCGCTACGACCGCCTGAGGAATCGGGAGGACGATCATGCAGCCTGACGTCATGATGCAGATGCTCAAGTCACTCAAGCTGCACGGTATGGCTCAGGCGTTAGGCGAACTCGCCGCCCAGGACTCGCCGGCCTACAAGTCAGCTTCGCTGGTGCTTGCCGGGTTGCTCAAGGCGGAAATCGCAGAGCGCGAAGTGCGTTCACTCGCGTACCAGATGAAGGCGGCACGCTTCCCGGCGTATCGCGACATCGGTGGCTTCGACTTCAGCTGCAGCGACGCCAACGAAGCGCTGGTGCGGCAACTGTACGAGTGCGAGTTCATCGACTCGGCACACAACATCGTTCTGGTGGGCGGACCTGGAACTGGAAAGACCCATCTGGCCACCGCGATCGGTGTGCAGGCACTCGAGCATCATCGCCGTCGCGTGCGCTTCTTCTCCACCATCGAACTGGTCAATGCGCTCGAACAGGAGAAGCTTGTGGGCAAGCCTGGACAGCTTGCAACACGACTCGTGTACGCCGACCTCGTGGTGCTGGACGAACTCGGCTATCTGCCATTCAGCCAGACCGGCGGTGCGCTGCTGTTCCACCTGCTCAGCAAGCTCTACGAACGAACCAGCATCATCATCACCACCAATCTGAGCTTCGCCGAATGGGCCAGTGTGTTTGGTGACGCAAAGATGACGACGGCGCTGCTCGACCGGCTCACGCACCACTGCCACATTGTAGAAACAGGCAACGATAGCTATCGTTTCAGAAACAGCACGACGCAACCAAAGAAGGAGAGAAAGAAGACCCAGATACCCACCGAATAACCCGCAAGCTGGTCCAACGGGTGGGTCAGAATTCAATGCAAATCGTGGGTCAAGATTCCGCGCAAATCAACATGATAACAATGTCAACGTAAGCCACCTCAGTCTAGCGTTTGAATATGCATATAGGCCGCTCCGGCGGTTCTGGCGAGACTTCGACGTTCAAACGGTGTTCGACGCCGTAACCCGTCAATATCCCAACTGGCATGCAGCCGCTGAGGCTGGTCAACGGACTGCCGGCGATGTAATGCATGAAGTCAAAGAGATGCTTGCCTGTCACGCCTTCGATGAAGCGAACGCAGAACTGATGATGGCGTTGCCGTTGAAGGCCCGTCCGCAGGATAGGAACACAGCATCCGAATGGATTTTTTCGGAGCTTAAAAAGCGAAATCTCAAGCGAGAGCTACGATACGCGCAGCGCGATGGCAATCGATGTGGCGAGGGTGCGCTTCAGATTTTGCAGTGCATCGAGCGGGCTGCGCTCGGAATCGTGTGCGAGAGACTTGGAACTCAGGTCGCTCGGTCCATCCTCAGCCGCTGTCTCGCAAGTGACTGACGTTTCGTCCCGGAGGTCGCCGCACATCATCTGGTTGCGACTTTGGCTGTCAGTTTCCACTGCAGCAATTCTTTCGAAGGTCGGGTTAATAGTAGCGAAAATACCCCCGGCACATTACACCTAGCCAACTGACGACTCCATCTAATGCGAGCTCCTTAAACTCGGCCTTGTACTTATCATTCTAACCAACGCAAAAGAACGTGCGCGATGTTGACCGCGCACGTTGAGTCTTATTCGTCCCTTCGCCCGAGCATGTCATCAAAAGAAGTGTCATCGCGGTGCAGGATGAACGAGGTGACATCGAGCTCACACGCAGAGTTTCCTGCAGTAACTTCGAGCAACGCGACCGCCATGTTATTAAAACTGCAGCAGGGGAATCCCAAGAGACAGTGTTCGGGTTCAAGTCCCCAGAAAGTCGGTTTGTCCGGGCCTGTGATGATGTTTACCAGCAAACTGCCTGTAGGCTTGAACCCCACCGCGGCACGTCCAGAGGGTGTCACTCCGTTCTTCACCGCCCTTGCCAATGCATCGAGCCAATCGTCGAGCGAACCAGCCGATATGAACGCTTCTGCATAAACTTCAGCGAATTCGCCGGTGAAATGCAAGTTATCGTTCTCGCCTCTTTGCCTCCAGCGAATCTGGTCATGATAGTCCCGGAACTCTTCCTCCAACGAAGCGCGGTTGTAGCCGGCACGGCCGAGACGCCGACGAAGCGTATCCGCCGTTACTGAATACACACACTCGACATCGACTCTGTCGCGGCTCCGTTGCCGGCAACGAATGAGTCTGTCCTCCGGCAGAAAGTACCACTGGTTGTAGCTGTCAGCGGTACTCGTGATAGGGTAGCCGCCGATGGTGGTCTGTACAACGCATTGCATATATAAATTCCTTTTGTTCAATTGCTTAAAGTGCTCTTTCGAGAGAGAGCGTGTCCAACCGTCCGAGGCGGCTGGCGTTCTGCAATCCCGTTCGACGCGTCGACGCGTGTCCGGTATCTGCGACGACATCACTGAAATGCGTTGTGCTAGATGTCGCTTTCGTCGTGAAACGCATGCGGAGGACGCGTTGGCGCCGGCGTCATTAGCCGCATGTCATCGAACGTGGTGTCGCCCTGATGTTCAACAAACATGCTCACATCCTGCTCGCACAATACGTTGCCGGGCACGACCTCCAGCAGCGCAACGGCCATGTTGTCGAGTGAACGGCACGGGAACCCAAGAAGAGAATGCTGCGTCATCAGTTCACGTTCATGCGAATAGTCCGACCCCGTGATGATGTCGACCAGGATGTCCTTGGGTTGAGCTACCTCGCGTGCATTTCGTCGAACCCGGGTGGCGTTCGCCTTGACCGCCTTGTCGAGCGCCTCGAGCCAGTCGTCCAGCGTAGCGGCGCGGAACGCTTCAGCGCGAGCCTGTGCCTTTTCGGCGTCGGGATACGGATTGAAGAACAACGTTCCCCCTTTCCGGCAAGCAGCCCGGTAAAACCTCAGGAACTCCTGTTCCAATGTCGTCCATGTGAAACCAGCGCGCCCAAGACGTCTGCGAAGCACGTCAGCGGTTACAGAATAGACAAATTCGACCCAGATTCTCTCCTCACCAGTTCGAAGGAAAGACTTGCGTGAACGAATGATTCGGTCTTGTTTTTCGAAACGCTCCCACAGAGTGTAGGAATGTCTCCATACATCCAGTTCATAGCCGTCAATGGAGATTTCAGAGCTGCACGTCATTAAAGTAGCCTCTTCGAATATGGAACTCAATTTTCAGAGAAATCCAGCGTTTGGATGTCTCAGTGTCAGCAAGTGCTGGACTTGTTCGTATAAGCAGAAAGAAGCTGAATGAAATGACCAAAGTCAGATATTTGGAGGGCATGCGTCCGAGAAATTTGAAAATCTCGCCCCTGCGCTCAGACTTTTCGATGCAAAATTTTTTTGTTGATGGGCGAGTCGCGGGCCGAGTGGGGAGTGTCGACCAGCTTCTCCAAACCGAATCCGGACTCGGGCGCGAGCTACGCGATGACATCGGGTGACCTAACTCGTCCAGGGAGTCACCACACGGCCGCGGGCCACGCTGCGAATCGTGCAGGTTTCCGTCAAGACTGAGGCGACCAGATCGGATGCATTCAGGGAATGCCGTCATTCACGTACGCATCTTTATATGTAACACGACGATGGAGAGCAATGCGCCGGCTGCCGGTATGAGCACCAGCATTGGATTCCAAAGAGCGAACGTCCAGATTTCTTTCATGCCGTCACTCTCATCTGTGCAATGTGACAAACCTTTCTTACCGTTCTGCGAAAGCGGAAGCCGTCCGCAATACTTGCTTTACATCGCCCTTTAAAAGCGCTTGGAGAGGCGTTAAATTTTCAAGCGAAGCCTTCGGCGTGGTAAAAAAATCCCACTTGCTCCAGCCCGGCAAACCGCCCAGCCGCCGCACGACCTTTTTCAAAGTTTTGCGGTCAAGCTCGTTTGCAAGGAAAAACGCTGGGATGTATTGGTCCGAGCCGATGTCAACAGTGAAGAGTCGACCCGAGACCACGTCCTGATTTAGTCTCTTTTCTGTAATACCAAAAACGTCACAGACATGTACCGCGCGAAGCAACTTCCCCTCCGCAACAAGGGATTGACGCGTCCTCGTCCGTCGGTTCATACCAGATTTGGTTCGATCAGATATTTTTCCGCGTTGTGCGCGAATCGAACGGAGGTCCAAGTCCAATGCAGCGGCCAGCCCGAGGACTTTCATGAGACTGGCTTTGAAGAGGCGGCCAAGTTCTGCGTCGGGAAGGCTGAAAAGCACTTGGGCTGCGGCAAAGTCGGACAGGGTCGCCGCCACGGCGGCGATGCGCAAGGTTTGATCGATTCGCGCTTCCCGACTCGTGGAATTGTTGTTTGCATCGTTTGCAGATCGTGGCATCGTTGTTCCCTCGTAGAACCACTACCTCTTGTCCGTCCGTTTTCCATTCACAACAACGATGCGCACACTCGCTGTACACCTTTTTCGCGGTCCATGTGTTGACGGAATCGCCCAAACCTCTGGGACCGCGGACGCAGATTTTTGGAGGTCGACACTTCTAGGGAAATGCTTTAGAAGGCACATCGCGACCGATTGCACGAGACCCGGTACTGTCACTTCTTCGGCATTGGCCAGCATTTCGAGAAACTGCCTAGTATCGACTACAGACTGCGTACGTTCTGCGGGCAGAGTCATCATGTCTTCTCCACAAGTAGTGCGAGGGCGACATCGGTTATTCGAACTGGGAGATCAGCCGTCGTGCTGAAGTTGCCGCGAGGCCGTTCGCAACAAGCTGCTGCCAGTGTCCGCGATGATCTCAGGCGCGTCTGACTAGGAATCGGGAAGAGGCTGGGCAGGGACATTCGCACCTGGACGGCGCAGTGCGGAATCAGTGACGTCGGCGTAACAGGACACACGATTCACCGCGCGCCAAACGCTCCAGACATAGTCCGCATTCTCGTTCCAACCCGGTGGTCCAACCAGTTCATAAACACGGCCGGATTGAGACACTCCCGTCATTCCGTCAGGGTCGAACTCAACGATGGCCGTACTAACCCTGCCGGTACCATTATCAAGTCGAGCGCCTATGAAATGACGCTCGCTTCGGTCAGTTTCCATGATCCGCCACTCAACCAAACGAATTTCTGGCTCTGCAGCCAAAGCCGCAACTTGCCACGTAGGCATCTTTGTTGTCCTCCTCACCAAGACGGTATTTTGGCCATCTCGAGTCGGATGACCGCCCGCTTCCAGTCGTTGAGAAAGCACGCAGGGTCGCCCAACGCCTCTTTAATCTGGTTTGGTGACGGCATTACGCCGCGCTGGGCAAAGCTCGCCATGACTGCGGATACCTCGGATTCAAATTCGGCTCTCCGAGCCGCGGATGCCGCCGCAACGTAGGCCGCATGTTTTCGCGAGACCTGCGAACAAAGTTGTGGACTTCTGCGCCAAACAGTGACCGGTTCCAAACACAAATCTGCGGCAACCGCTCTGACCGATCTCTCGCCGTCGCCGGCCAAAACGTCCATCAACGCGCGCTCTATTTCCGCCTGTTCGATTGCATGTTTTGACCGAGCCCTGCGAAGTTCAAACTGAGCGGGTCTGGGAGATGCACCGAGGTCGAAGTCGTTGGACAGGAAAATCTGATGCATCGACGCCCCGGTCACATATGCTGCGCGCAAGTAGAAAGATAGGGGCGGAGGAAACTCGCCGCTCGCGTATCCGTTGACCTGGCCGGGGAGTTCGCCTATCGCTCGTGCCATTTCCGCCCCGTTACCCCGATAGAACACGTCGCGCAACGCCTGCACCGCGGCGGCAGACGGCAAAATGCGTGCGCCCTCGGATAACTGCGCCGGAAGCGCTAGTAGGGATTCGCCCTGTTCCGCAGCGAACACTTCGAAGTCACTCACCACATCCGCTGTCGTGTCATCCGGCTCCTGCGCCATCCAAGCGCCGCAATGCCGACAACAACCGACGCGAGCGTTGGCAATGAAAGGCAACTGACCTCCCTTTCCGCAGGAAGGACAGGTTGTCGTAAGCGATCTTCTATGGCCCGAACAAACTTTGACTTCTTCGAGCCTCCAAACCAGCGGCTCATATACTGCTTCAGAACCTTGTTCCGCCATCTCGAAAAGGCAGGTAGAGCACCATCGACGTGTCACGCTCACTAGCCGACGGGCGCCGATGACGCCTGCAAAGGGCAATAAAGTACACCGCGTTAGGTCATCGACCGATGTTACCTTTTCAAGTGCCGACGTCCAATCGGCCGCCGTCTTGGTGATGCCGTCCACGACGGCCCGAGAAACGATGTTGATTCGAGCAGGCTTCTCCCTTCGACCATAAATTTGGGGTGCAACCAGTTCACGATACAAGTCGATGAACGGCACGGCCATTTCCTGTGCGTAGCGAATTGCAAAACTTGATAGCTGTTCAATCCGCCCGCCTCCGGCGCCGCTCGGAGCGATTCTGAACATGGCATCCTCCACAGTGAGCGATGGCACATGGTCCCTGGTTGCGCTACATCGTCCCGACTTCACCGCGCCAGTGCGTCGCGGCATCGAAAAGAGTCATCCAGAAATGTACTATAAACTACGATTTCTTCAAGGTCGTTTTTGGTATTTGCATCGTGCCATCTGGCTACGTCGTATGTCCTTTTAGCCGTCGCAGCCAGGCACCAGCATCTCAGATGTCAACCACCAGACGCGGATTGAAGTGCGGATTGGGTCTTGTCGGGTGGCCGGCAGGGTTACAAACGACACGGCACCTGTTGAGCCTGTAGTCACAGGAGTTATGTACGTGACCATGAATCCAAAGATTCACTTTCTTGGTTAAGACCGAGAGGTCGCTCGCAAACGAGGCGTCGAATCGATTCCGGCCGTAACGCGCATCGAGCGAGCGGATATGAGGTGCGTGGTGGGTAACGACGACCGTTACTCCACCAAAAGGTACCTGCAGTTCACGCTCAAGCCACGCCGCCGTCAGGCGGTGTTCAAATTGAATGTCCTCCGGGCTTAAAAGGGCGCCATCGGCGCGGCGCAGGCACCGGTAATCGGCACTCGAGTATTTGGCCAAGAGCAGCGCGTCCTCGATGCGTCCAAGAAGTGCAAAGTCTGTCCACAAGCAGCACCCCAACACGCGGACGCCGTTAAACGCCACGACGTTTCGCTCGAGCAGCTTGAACCGTCCATCCTTCGACAATGCGACTGCATGGCTGATACCGTGTTCGTATGATGTGAAAAACGAGTCGTGATTTCCGCGCACATAGAGAATCGGGCAGGGCCAGTCGGCGAATCGCTCGCACACCTTGTCAATTCGATCTATGTCGCCCGCCAGAACGAGGACGTCGGAAGGCGCATAACAGAGCGGGCCATGCCGAGTTGCGTAACAATTCTGATGCTCGAGGTGGAGGTCTGATGCAATCTGCAGGCGCATCGCTTGTCTCCAGCCGCCCATTTCGATCTGCCGGCAATCTGCTCTAAAAAGCTGTAAATCCGCTGGAATCACGAGGACGAAATCTAAAGACGTCAAAAAGTAAACATACGTAGTTTATAGTACATTTGCAACAAGATTCAACACGGTCTGACGGCACCGTACGACGTCGTACGGTCGAAGCGTCGAAGCGTCGAAGCGTCGAAGCGTCGAAGCGTCGAAGCACCAAAGTCTACAAATCTGGTCTCCGTTCGCGAACTGAATATTCCAAGCGACGTATATTACGAAATAGCAATCTCGAACTTTGTTAACTAATTCACGACACCGGCAGGCGACGAACCGTGAACTAACGGTGCGCTAGATTACGCAACCAAACGGTCGACACCGTCGCGCACACCGGACCTTGCGTCACTTAATGAGATAAGCGCTCATCCGCGCTGGTGGAACGCGGAATGGCCAGACGTCAAGCAGCTGCAGCTCTGGCTGGCGTTTACTTTGCCAGCTAGACGGAAGTGGTCTATAACGGTATACACATCGTTTAAGGCGCAAAAAACGTTATACGCGTGCAGTCTGGCGATTCCGTGCAGGTTCGTAGAGTGCCGACACCTCGGGCAAGTTGTTAATGAAGATTTGTGCCGCAAGGCGAACTTACCTAAAGGACTTCGGTTCGACTGGAGACACTCATATGTCGATTGACAAGCCTGCGACTCGCGCCACACGGAGCAAGATGGCGCGTTGTCTTTGGTAGCGCATCCTTGCCTTTCGCACCTTGCGGGCAAATGCGTGGTCGACCGTTCTGGAAAAGTTCGGCTCTTTCGACGTATTGTAATTCCGGCAACGCTGCATGCTCGACCGAGCAGATGCCATCGACAACACGTCGGACCACCGGTGATTTTGCAGGTACGATGAACCACACCAATGCTCGACCAACGTCACGGGAAGCGGCAAGGACGAGGCGAGCCGAGCATTGAGGACGAACCAAGGGGTGATGACGATGGAAGACTCGTACTGCTTCGAATCGAGAAATTTGTTGCGTGCCCAGTTGGCGTACAAGGGTGTTTCCCTTACCAAGCTATCCGAGCTACTCATCGCAGACGGTGCCCACGAGGAAACACGCTCGCTTTCAGCGAAAATCAACCGCGGCAAATTTTCAATGCCTTTCTTTTTACGTTGCATGAAGGTGCTTGGAATGGACGGCGGCTTCGTTCTGGTCCCAAAGCATGAAGAAAATTTACAGGAAGTTCGAACACCCGCGAAGCCTAAGAAAGTCACGGCGAAGGGCAGAGAGGCACGTAGAAAGAACCCTTTGATCTCAACTACGTCGCGGGGAACATCGATTCGGAAGCGCAAGGAGCCTGATGTCGCCACCAGCTAGTCCTGATTGACTCGAGGCGATCATCGAAAGGATGGGCCATTCGCACCGAATTCCGAGTTTGAACGAACCCTGCCGCCTTAAGCACGCATCTCGTGAACGGTCATCACGACATGGCGATGCCGCTACGCGATAGCCCGACGACCGCTCGGCGTTCAACGCTGATGAAGACCACATGGGTAAAGCGCGCAGCCTTGGGCGGCATAGGCTGCCTGCTTACGCGAGGCGTAATCTAGCGCGTGGGGAAGAGCGAGGAACAACACCCCGAGACATACAGGCCGGCTCTGCAAAACGCTGAGCAGATCGCAATGTGCTCTTCGCGATGCGACGGCGTCGCATCTCAAACTGCCGTCGCGGCGCTTCACCAGTCAGCATCTCATCTGGCTCGCACGATTTGTTGAACGAAATCGCCGCACCCGGCGCGCGAGGTCGCTGCCGCTAGGCCAACGAATCTCTCAGGCATCGGCGAGTTCGGTCGGACATCGGTGAATGCAGCGCTCTTGCCCTGACAGTCCCCACGATTCAGATCCAAATCTGCTTCCTATGACCAACAATTTTATTCTCTATAGCCATCGAATCTCGATAGCATTTTGAGTGCCATTTCGTAGACTGCTGACTCTAAACAATCAAAAAATCTATTGTAATAATTACCCATTCTTGCATGGTACGGGCTGTTTTTCGGTTCAACGAACCCACCAAACATTCGTCCGCGCCGCGGACTCGGGGAGCCGTGGCTTCATACTCGGCGCGTTCGTCAGTATCGAAGTGTCACAGCTGCGGCTGTTGTGCATCTTGTAGATTCTGCTGTATCAGTAAGCGTTCCGCCCGTTTTAGCGCGTTAACTTGCAGTGGCTCTGGCGCGCTGCCGAGCCCTTCGAGACCGTACTCGTTCAATGTTTGATGGTAAAAAATTTGCGACTCTTGGCTTCTTAATTGTGCTCCGAACACTTCGCTGAGACGCCTGACCGTCGGGAATTCACCGGCCAGCACGCAAGTGGAAAACGCGGCAAAGAGTCGTTTTTGATTTTTTGCTATTCGAGCCTGTGATCTGGCGTGCACATGTCGGGCGTATCGAGCCACCACTTCGTCGCATAGTTCCCGACAGTGTTCAGATAGAACGCGGGGAGACACGTTGAGCCGGCCAGCGACGGCTGCCAAAGACATCGCGCGGTCGCGGCGCAAAGCGGCCCGAAGCTCTGATTGAGCAGCTTTAATGTCGAGCTGTGGTCTCCGTTCGCGAAGCACCGTAGGCACTTCAACCGGCTTCTTGAACCTAGCTACATTCAAGCGACGTCCGGTCAACGACCCCAATAGCAGAGGCTTAAGCGGCACTCCCGATGCCATAGAAACTGCTAACAACGTGTCGAATTTGGGTTTTGTACCTTGCGACAAGATCACACTTAGGGTGCTTTTTGGCATATCGATACTTCGGGCCATCGCCGCAAAATTTCCATCAAACCCGATTTTGGCGGCATATTCGAGTACCGCTACTCCACTGACCGCCTGTAATTTTGGATCGTCCAAAATTGCAAGCAAGTCGCGCACGCCCTCACTAATTGCTACGTTGTATCGGCTTGTCGTAGTTTCTGACTCTGACTGAAATTCGGGACCTCCCATCCACTTGCCACAGCTCCCGCAGCAACAGATCCTTGCATCCCTTCTCACTATCGCCAGGTTATCGCTTTCGCAGACTTGGCAGTGATCCACTAGAAGCACGCTGTGCTTTAGACACAAGATGCTATTCGTGAATGCCCAGCTGAGTTGCTCGTAGCACGGTCGCCGCGATTCGACCGCCTCGCGAATGCATTCGATGCACCTCGCCCCATGATTTCTGAGAAGACCATCAAATCGTGCCACCCTTGAAGCTCCCAACAACGTCAGTCGAGAGAGGTCTTTGCGGCCCGTTAATCGTTGCAGTACCTCAACCCATTCTTGCGCAACTCGGCCAGCACCGTCTATGTGACCAAACTCTTCGAACCCTCTGAGCTTCCGTTTCTTCCCGTCAGCCCATCCGGATTCTGGCCAAATGATTCCCTTTATTAGATCGCCAACAAGAAGACCATGCGCTTCTGCTAATCTAACTAAATAAGACCAAAGGCGTTCTCGAGTGCAGCGGTCAATCTCGATTGGTTTAAGAGCTCGCAGTCTTGACATATCGACCTCCCTTGTCGGCACATCTCATGTGTAGCCTGATCGGGGTATGGCATGGAAGCGGCGCATCATGTCGTTTTCCGACAGGGCTCTGATTTGCGCAAAAAAACCCTCAAGCCTGGATCTCAGGTTGAAGGTTTGACGGGTACGGCAACCTCTCCGACTTGCTATTCCACACTATCGGCAGATACCTCTTTCGCGCGTTCAGACACTTCTTCACCGCCAGCAGATTCTTCTTTAAAGGAACCAAGCGGAACGCGCTTTGGAGTGTTAGGACGCATGCCGCGCTTCTTCGGAGTGCGCTCCAACGCAACTTTTTCGTCAGGCGTCAAGATACGGACTTCGTCGCTATCGGATTTGCTTTTCGAATCGCCCTTGGGTTTGCTGGTCGTAGGAAACTCTTGTTTGACAACCCGATCCTTCGTAGGAAGAATTGAGTCGTTTCCATAAAATCCTGCCGCGGCGGAAATTCCCCAATAGCGCCCGCGTTTGGACTCATCCTTTGCAGCTTCCCAAAGCGCTAGTTCTTGGTCAATCGTTGTTCTGATGCCATCGGGCCCATTCATTCGCTCATCGACTGCCATCCTCAAGGCATGCCACTCTAACGGACCGTTTCCCGACAATAAAGAACAATGCGCGGCATCTACAATGATGTCTAAGGCGATACCAAACGTTCCGCGCACCTCTTCCATTACGTTGACGGCATTCGCCGCACAAAGCGTCCCGGGCTTGATATACGCGGCACCGAGCTTTTCTTCGACCAGCTTGAGCAAAGCACAGAAGCTTGTTCTATCAGCTTTTATCGCAACATAGTAAGGGTCGGCTCCAACCGATTTGATCCGTGCGGCTACCTGCCCGGACTCCCAAAGAATCGGCGCAATTTCCGGTCCGCTAACCAAAACTGCGCAAGAACCTCCAGCATCAGCCAGTTGCTTAAACAGGTTTACTGTCTCCCGTAAGCTGACCACTTTGAGTGACTGCGGCAATTCACCTGCCTCGTCAAAAAAGACGGCCGGATGCCCCGCGCTTATGCGACTGACCAATGCCTGCCATAACGCTGCGTGAGTTGGAGGCCGTCTGCTTTGCGGGACGGACCGTTTGGCAACCGCCCCCTTCCTGATGTCGGGATACTCAACTTTCATCTCGATTAGCGGTTCCTCCAAGGCGCAAAGGGTGCGTCGGTAGGTTTCTCCGTCGTCAAATCTGGCCCTTACGGGAGACGGAAGACGGCAATACGAAGATCCCCAAAGCGGGATGCCATCGCGTTGAGCACCCGCGATGAGATATTTGTCCATTGTCTTGACCAATTTAGTCTTTCCTACGTTCGTCGGCCCATACAAGACGACCACCTGTCCGGGCTTTGCCAACTCGATTATTTGGAGCAATCTTGTGAACGCTTGCTTAAATTTGCGATGCATAAAAAGACTCCCAACAAGCGTCTCCTGGAGATGTGCAATGGCTTCAGCAGGCAATGCTTTATAACTATCTAAAAGAGCTTCGATTTTCATATTGCTCTCCTCGAGGGCAGGATAATAAATTGATGGGTTACGCACCGGTTCGGTTGATTGCCGATTTTTTTCGCTCTGTTCATCGGCGGGGTTTGACGAATTTTCCATCTACTGCCGTTGACGGACCGCTCAGAATTCGTAGGCTGCACCACATGCTTCTGGGGCGGATGGAAACCAATGTCGACGAACGATCTCCACAAGATGTTCTGCTTGAAAGTTAGCGAAGGAGGCGTCTTCTTTCCCGCCACCAAGATCAGAGCAATATCCAGCATGATTTTTCGACACTTGACAATCGGTTCTCCCGAGTCGATGACGTGCTTGACTGCAGTGGTCCGGCGAAACTTCCTGGCGAATGTTTCTGCGCGCCAATAGGCCGGAGAAATAAGAAGGGAGGCTCGCACAACTCCAAATCTGGCTCTCACTAAGCGAGCTATCGTTGTTAGGCGAAAAACTTTTTCAAGCGGTAGGCATTGGCCGGTGGAATGCGCACGACTCATGGAGTTTTGGTAAATTTCAACCAAGGAATTGGCACCCTCCCCAGCAGTCCAATACCAACGCCTTCGATACGATCCCGCGACGTTCCGCTGTTGCGCCGCCTTCGGTGTCACGTCCGCCGAACGCTCCGCCAATCCACTCGCATAGATTTCCAAGTAACTACGGCCTTCGATCTTTCGAGTCACCCAACTCTCGAACGCGGCTGCAATCTCGATTGTCGTAACACTACCTTTTGCGGACAGGTGCTTTCCAAGGCTTATTAATTGTCGTTGCACTTGTATCTGGTTGATGCTCGCCTTTTGCCACGCGACTGCCGCCTCGATTCCAAAGCTTGAACCGACCGTGACGAGTGGCCCAAATAGAATTGCTCGATCTGTAAAGATTTTGGCGGGCACACCAATGTTGCTGGCAAGTTGCCTCAGCGCGGAAAAAACTGCCGTCGGTTCCACTGGTATGAACACTGCTGCAGCACACTCAGCCCCTATCCACACTGTCAGTGCACGATAGTGCGGATATATCCAGACGATCCTATCTTGCGCGGTCACGAACCACGCGTCGGACGTGCAGGCCGGATAGCCTCCTAGAGGCTCTGCCAATTTTGGTGCTTTCATCTCAATCTCCGAAAAAGGGTGAGCTCGTCTCAACCTGCAAACGGTGCACGCATCGATTCGGTATCGAAGTGTGAATCGCACTATTTCGCATTGCTTAGCACCATTCCGGTAGTTTTGGTTGAAGGTATCCGCCCTTATATCTGAACCACGATAATTGCCGCGCGCTGCATCGTCCGTCCGAGACGATGGTCAGATCGCTGCATACGGACGCACACGTTTGCTGAAATAGCCCGTGCGCCCCCAACTGCCATGACCGAACGACGGTTCACCGCTGATCAGGTAAACGAGAGTAGGTCAAGCCCTGCCAAAAGCAAGGTGATTTTCCACACTCAAGTTCGTTTGGGATACGTAGGCGTGTGATTTTGGTACTTCAGGTTTACTTTTCTGGCGTCGACATCTACAACCCACATAACGGACATCACCCATTCCAGCCTAACGGGGAGCGCCAACTCTCCGCTTAGTTCTGCTTGCTCGTGCCCGCGCAAAACATCCCCAACGACCTTGCCAAGCAACTCGGTTGGGCGATCGTTGCGTTCTTCCTCCCCGTCATCCGATCGAGTCGACGTGTAAGTGGGGAAATCAATCGCATACATCGACCTGATCGAGTTTTGTTTTCGGGCGGCAGAGCCCTAGTACGGAGGTGCATATCGACCAGCTCAAAACTGTCTATGAGGCTCGCCCTAGCCATTTGATCGGTGATGCTCTTTTTTTTAACGACTACGAGTAAGCCAACCGTTCACACAAAAAGCCGTCGGCGAAAGAGGGCACTTAACCGGACGTCCGTGGAGAGTACGCGTGCGAGTGAAAATCATTGTCAGCTAAAAAATCATGAGCATTGCTTCGCTATCCTATTTAAATTATTACTTTTTTCTACGAAACCGACACTCTGTTTTTCGTTTGACATGGAGATAGAAATGGAAACGGCAACCCCCTTTGGAAGGATAAGCCAAGAGCAACTGCACCTTGCCTTCTTGCGTTGCAACGTGACTGCTGTCGGTCAAGCTTTGGTCCGAGCCATTCGAGAAGGCGCGCCGGCGACTGCTCCTGTGTCCGACCGTGATCGACGCAATATTACTGGCCTCTATCCGAGCACTCTTATGCAAATGGGTGTGCAGATAGGCAGCATCATCCCAGACCTTTTGAACTGTGTCGACTTGGATGATCCAAAGCGAAATCCCGATCTTCTGGAGTATTGGACGCGCCCAACAGTAATTCATAACGTTGTCGTTCTTGAAGAAAGTGGCGCCTATGTATGTAAAAGAACCTATAAGCCGCAGGCATTGTGTATTCGAGATAGTCGAATCCACTTTCGTGACATCATCGATGACGAAGTTCTGCTCGACTCCGAGGCGAAGGGACGAAGCATGTACCGACGAACACCGGACGGCCGATGGACCTCGCCCGCCATCGCGCAGGCGCTGGTTCCACTTGGCATTGAGCACGAGATATTAGAAAGATCCAGATTCGGCAAGTACTTTACGTCGAACATTAGCTATCTTTCGAGCGTGTTTCGAGACGGCCGAGCAGTCCCCGAACCGGAGATGGTGAAGAAAATCGTTGCGCGCGTCGAGTCGCATGGGGTCGTCAATCGGCGGAGCCTTGTCGCAGACGAAATTGATGCCGATGCAATCAAATGGGTAATCGCGCATCAATTGGTCTTCTTCCCGTTGGAAGATGAGGATTTGACTAGCATTGAGATGTGTAGGCTGTATCGGGATCGCACGGCTTACCTCGTTGAAAAAGACCGACGGGATGCTGCCGGGGCGGGAGCACCACTCGCGATTCATACATCGCTACCTCGCAGCGGTCAACGAATTGAATGGCATGGTGCCAAATGGCTCGTCGCTAACGCAGGTGAACAGTTCACGCTTACGCATGAAGATGGCAACTGGCAAGAGATTCCAGCTATTAAGGTTCACAGGCTCTGCGAATCAGGTGCATGGAAGTTTTCCCCCGAGCCCGCTCCCTTGCTAGCAAGCATCTCGCCCAAGCGCCGAGAAGAGGCCGAAGAAAAGCTGCTGCTTCTGTCGAAGCCTCCTGGAGAAAGATTCTGGGCATCAGGCCCAAAGCGGGGCAAGCCTGTTTCTGAATCCACGTTCAATCGTATCAAAGCGCAGGTCGCGAAGGCTGATGCAGGTGGAACTTCGCGTCTGGCAGCGCTTTCCAACGGCTACGACAACTGCGGAGACCACAGCTCCCGCGTTGACGGTGAGATGGAGGTCTGGCGAGAAAGTCTTGCCGAAGACTATAAAAAGAACCATCGTCCGCACTACTCCTCGGTTTACGGGTTCTATCTAAATCGTTGCGCAAGGGCCGGTGTTGCACCGGTCAGCGAGACTACGGCCCGTAGGCGCTTAGCAGAGGAAGACAAAACCGTAATTGTCGAGGCACGCAGCGGGGAGTTTGTTGCTTATCAGCGCGGGAAATACACCCCGTTAGATAAATCGAACAACCTAGTCAAAGGCCGAATCCCGTGGGAGGTTGCGCACGTGGATCATGCAAAGATTGAGGTCGAGGTGCGGTCGTGCATTACCGGCGAGATTCTAAAGAAGCCCCTGTGGAGGACGGTACTTCGAGACGCATGCACTTTTAGAGTTCTAGGACTTGTGGTGTTCTTCGGCGCGCCTTCCTACGTAGCGCTGTACCGCCTCATCCTCGACACGGCACGTCGCTTTGGCAGGTTGCCCCAATACATTATTGCCGACAGGGGCCTAGAATTCCTGTCAACCCAGTGGGAGACGACTCTAGCAGAGTACGGCGTTTGCAAACTGAATCGTCCGGCAAAGACACCTCGTGCAGGACAAGCCGCTGAGTCGGGCAACCGGAAAGATGATCTGAATATCGTGAGTAATCTGCCCGGCAACAAGCTCGAACTCCCTGATTTCCGTATGCTGGGCAAAGGCTTCCGTCCAAAGGACAACGCGGTTTTGTCACTTGGCACCATTCGCGAAACGTTCGAGCGTATCTACTTCGAGGTCGAGCCGCAGCATCCTACGTCGAGGACAAACGGCGAGAACCTCCAAGACTACGAGGCTCGACTCTTGAAAGAAGTGGGGACCACACATATCCCGTCCGTTCCGTACAGCAATAATCTTCGGATTCTCTGTATGCCGTCGGTTGCGGGTCGGAGCGGAATGCGCGTGGTGACTCCTCAAGGGAGCGTGGAGTGCAACACTCTCGAATACTTCTCACCGGGTTTGCTCAAATCAGCATTCGTAGGTCAGGAACTCGTGGTTCATTATGACCCCGATAACGTTGCTCGTGTCTTTGCGTGGCTCAGACGATCGAAGGAATGGGTTGAGTGTCGATGCAATGCGTACGAAGTTTTGTCCCAGTTCACCCCGGTAGAGCTTGATGAATATTCGGCGTATCTGCGCCAGTCAGGCTGCGCATCAAAGGTGGAAAAGCGGCGTAACCGAGCCAAGGCCTATGCAGAAGTCCTTGAACAGGCGAAAGGCTCGAAAATCCTTATTCACATGCACGAGGTTGCCCGTGAAAACGCACATGGATTTCCGGGCTTCAGCGTCATCAATGACACGGTGGAAGTCGACTTGCCGCGCAGGACTGAGTCACCCACCGAACCTCTAAACACTGAGGACGTTGATGAAGAAGCAGCACACATGGGGCAATACTGATCTCGAGGGAGCCAGTCTTACTTGCATATGTAGTTCCCGGCCAACGCGTTAGCAGATGCGTTGGCTTTTTTTTCGTCCATCCAGTTTGTCGTCAAATCCCGGCGCTATACAACATTCACGAGCTGACGTCGCCTACGAGCTTGCTCCAACTGCCATTAAGCGCGGCGGTGAGCTTTTTCGGGAGAGCCGCGAAGTGGTGCGCTACAACGAGCAAACAGAGCTTCGCCATCGAATGGTCGAGCCCTATTTGAGTTAAGAGGGGAAAATACAGTAAATTGGCGCCAGTACAGGTGGGGCTGCGCAGTGGTTGTTTCTGATTGGCCGTTGCCCGATGTAATGTCGCTCGAACCCTTGCTGCATAAGGCTCCGCCATACCGACAATTC
>Ga0154001_1000212_pt1 | contig 18111 bp, 16 predicted proteins | sample TSNJ085MetaG_FD_104699 | JGI IMG/M metagenome (GOLD analysis project Ga0154001, IMG submission 104699) | Attine ant fungus gardens microbial communities from New Jersey, USA - TSNJ085 MetaG | ecosystem: Host-associated > Fungi > Mycelium > Unclassified | place: USA: New Jersey, Wharton State...
CGGTAGCGCGGCACGAAGAAGCACGACAGGCCGTTTTCGGTGCGCGCGGTCACGAGATGCGCATCGCACATCGGCGCGGACATGAACCATTTATGACCGACGATCTCGTATTCGCCGCCTCGCCCCTCGCCACGCACCGGCACGGCGTGCGTAGTATTCGCGCGCACGTCGGAGCCACCCTGCTTCTCGGTCATGCCCATGCCGACCAGCATCGACGTCTTCTGTTCGAGTGGCAGATCGCGCGCGTCGTAGCTGCGCGAATAGAGTTTCGGCATCAACTGCTCGAACAACTCGGGCTCCTGGCGCAACACGGGGATGCTCGCGAAGGTCATCGAGGTCGGGCACTGCGAGCCGGCCTCGATCTGTCCGTGCATCGAAAAACCGGCCGCGTACGCAGCCCATGCGCCGGGCCGCGTATCGGAGAACGGTTGCGAGACGAGATTCTGTTCGCGCAGCATCTTCATCAGGCCGTGCCACGCGGGATGAAACTCGACGCGATCGATGCGGTGTCCCTGGCGATCGAAGGTGTGAAGTTCGGGTTTGAAGTGATTCGCGTCCTCGGCCATGCGCAGCGTTTGCGCGCTGCCGAGCCGCTCGCCGTAGTCGCTCAGTTCGGATTCGTGCGCCTGCGCACCCGCGCGTTGCACCGCTTCGCGCAGCGCGAGGTCCGTGGTGTAGAGGTTATAATCGGCCAACTCCGGCACGACATTCGTCACCTCATGGGTGTTCCAGTTCATGAGCGGCTCCTTTTCAAGGTGCCCCGATCGGTCCAAGGTCGATCCGTCATCGACGAACCTGTACGCTTGCCGCGCGGGCTTTTTTCTGGTTACCCAGTATAGGGACGCGCTTCGGCGCGAGTGTTCGGATTCGCCGACATGAAGGAACCGCTCCCCGTCAAAACCACGCGCCGCAAGCCCGCGCAATCGCGCGCGCTCGCCACGGCCGAGGCGATTCAGCAGGCCTTTGTTCAGCTTCTGGTCGAGCACGGCTACGACAAGGTATCGATCCGCCAGGTGACGACGGCGGCCGGCGTCGGTATCGGCAGCTTCTATGAATATTTCGCCAGCAAGGAAGCACTCGCGGCGGTGTGCATTCATCTGCGCATCAAGCGGATCGCCATCGAAATGAGCGAATGCATTCCGGCCACGCGCGACGAAGCATTGCCCGCGCGAGCCGATGCCCTGCTAAACGCGCAGATTCGCGCGCCGCTCGCGGAACCCGAACAGTGGTCGACGCTCTTTCAGCTCGAACGCCGGGTTTCCGGCATCGATGCCTACCGCAAGCTTTACGCGGAGTTCGTGCGGCTATGGGCCGGCCTGCTTGCCTCGGCACCCGACTGGCCCGCCGATGCGCCGACGGAAGATGCCGCGTTCGCGGTACACGCGACAATCTACGGTCTCGTCTCGCAGGCGCTGATGACGCGCCCGGCTCCTCACGACGTGGCAGCGCTGCGTCGTTTGCTGCGCACCGCCGTGCATGGGTATCTTTCGCTGATCGCGCCGCGCGCCTATCGGCTTTATCGCTTCGAGTTCTGACGGCTCCGCCCTGGCGTGCGCATCAATGCATCAGCGCCTGTCGCGTTCGTGCGCGAACTGCCGCACCCGTCTTCGAAACAGGATAGAACGCGCTGCGCCGCCGACGTCAAAGGACGATCGCCGTGCACCACCGTCGATACGGTCGTGTCGGGAAACGACTCCACGAGGCGCAATGTCGCAATCTTGTGACGCGCCATGTCGAGCCGGAAGGTCGGATCGACTTTCACTGGACTCCTGATCAATCGCGTACAAAACCACAAGACACTCGTGTACGTGACGTCGATCGACACCTGCGTGCTGCTGCCGCTGGCATTTCACACAATTCACAAATTTCCGTCGACCTAACTGATCACCAGTATCGTCGCATTGCTGGTCGGATTAATGACGCTCTCCAGTCCCGCCGCATTTGTTCCTATTTTGAGGGCCTTCAGCCCCGACGTACGTGCAACATCGCTCGGGGTCATCTATGCTATGGACGTGACGCTCTTCGGTGGTTTCGCACAACTCATCGTGCTCGGTCTATGGCGCTGATCGGGCAGCTTCTATGCGCCCGCATGGTACGTGATGGGCTGCAGCGCGATCAGTGTCGCCGGCGTCATGATCTTCCGCGAACACGAGGAAAAGAACGGCCAGCATCAGCGCGGTTGAATTCGTTGCGATCAGAACAGGCCACGCCTGCACACAACATAAGGATCCTTCGCCATGCAGAACGAATCAAAAGACGGTGTCGATCGACGCAACTTCATGAAGACGGCCATTGCGCTGGTCGGCGCATCGTCCGCGCTCGTCGCGCAGGCCGGCACCGCGTACGCGCAGAACGCGAATGCGCCGGCCGCCGGGACGGGCGCGCACCGGGGCACGGTCTACACCGGCGACGTGATAGACGGCAAGAAGGTCATCAGCTCGCTCGACGTCAACGACCTGCCGAGCGGCGCGAAGCATATGTTCTATTTTCAGGGCGTGCAGATGCCGACGGGCCAGCACTGGTACGTGTCGGTAATCGTCGTGCGTGGTGCGAAACCGGGCAAGCGCGTGGTGCTCGTGAGCGGCGTGCATGGCGATGAGATCAGCCCCGTGCATACGATACAAAGCGTCGTGAGCCAGCTCGATCCGGCCCAGATGTCGGGCACGGTGCTCGCGGTGCTGGACGTGTCGCGCCCCGCGCTCGAAGCGATGGAACGCAGATGGCCGAACTCGGGGCGAGGCATCGATCTCATCGACATCAACCGCGAATGGCCGGGCAACGAGAATGGCGCGAGTGCGCCGAGCCGGCACGCGGGACTGCTATTCAACCGCCTGCTGCGGCCGAACGCCGACTACGCGATCGACTTTCACACCGGCACGACCGGTATGGACCTGACCTCGTTCAATCTCGCGCGGATGGAGTTGCCGGAAGCGCGCGCGATGGCCGAGCTGTTTCCGATCACGCAGATCTTCGACAACCCCGCGTATCCCACGCTGCTTGCGAACGCGCTGATCGACGTGGGCATTCCCGCGATCACGCCGGAGATCGGCGCCGCGCGCATCATCGACCTCAACATGATTCCGCAGTTTGTCGAAGGCACGATGAACGTGCTCAAGCGCTATGGCGTCGTGCCGGGCCCGATCGGGAAGACCGGCCGCGACGTCGGCATCTTCGTCGGCAATAGCGCGCACACGGTCCTCACGACGCACGGCGGCTTCGTCGAACTGCTGGTCAAGCTGAACGAGAAGGTCACGGCCGGGCAGAAGGTGGCGATCCAGCGCAACACGTTCGGCGAAGTGGTCGCGGAGTATACGAGCGGGGTCGCCGGCGAAGTGACGGGGTATCGTACGGATGCGACGGCGGAACCCGGCATTCCTCTCGTGATGGTGCTCTATCAGAGTGCGGGGCGGGAGAATCCCGAGGATTATTCCGAGTAACGCGAGTCGAAGTGGACCGGCGCGCCTGAGTCGCGAATGGTGAGGATTTCCAGGGGATGGGTGAACTCGCCGCTCAAGGTGAGTTCTTCCAGGATGGTGAGGAATTCCAGGAGATGGCGATACCGAACCGGGCGCATTTTTCAGAATGGTGAGGATTTCCAGGAGTTGCATCCACACCGGAAAGCAGGTTGTCGGGCCATTGACCCCTTGGCTCGCCGTCCAGCCTACGGCACGCTCCCGAAAAGCCTCACCTTTGCCAATGGCTGGCTGCGCCCACGGATAACCGGAACACGTCCCGGTTATCTCCCGCTCAAAACTTGAACTTCACCTGAAATCCAATCGTAAACGGTAGGTGATCCGAAGGGATCGGCGGCACCACGATGAAGTTCGCGCCGACGCGCTTGTATTCGACCATCACGATCGGCGCGACCACCGGCCCGATCGTGTGATTGCGGCCGAGCCCCCAGTTGCCGTAGTTGTAGCCCGAGATGATCCCGCCGATCGCCGCGAGCCGCACGATGCCCCAGTGCGCGAACTCGGGCGCCCAGACGCCGCCGCCATAGTAGGACGGCCGGCGCAGCGAGTTGCGAAAGCCGCCTATCGTCAGCGCCCACTGGTTGTTCAGCCAGCATTCGACGCCGAGGCCGGGGTTGAACTGTTCGAAATCGGTGCCGGGATCGGGATCGATGTGATACGAGCCGAGCATCGCGTCGGCCCATATGCCCCCCTCGCACCAGCTGCTCGCATGCGCGGCGGTGGCCGCCGCCAGGCTCGTCACGAGTGCCACGGCGATACGCCGGATATTTTTGTTCATCTGCCGAAAGTGCATGTCTTCTCCGCCACCGGTCGAGCGCCGGGGTCATCGATGTTCCGACGGTCTGTTTGCCGCCCGTCGCGCACTGTACCTCAACCCGCGCGGGCGATGTTGAGGACCTGTTTGAGGACCTGCTCGACTGCCGGGCACAGCACGCGCCCGCAGCCAAAACCGCAACGATAACGGAGAACCGATGGCAAAGCGGTGAATCTGCGGCGCGTGGCGAACGCGCCGTCGGCGATGAACGCTGGCGAGACGCTTACAGACCGAGGTCCGACAGGCCCGGATGATCGTCGGGACGGCGCCCGAGCGGCCAGCGATACAGGCGATCGGCCTCGCGAATCGGCAGATCGTTGATGCTCGCATGGCGACGCGCCATCAGGCCATGCTCGTTGAACGCCCAGTTCTCGTTGCCGTACGAGCGAAACCAGTTGTTCGAATCGTCGTGCCATTCATACGCGAAGCGCACCGCAATGCGATTGTCGGTGAACGCCCACAGCTCCTTGATCAGGCGATAGTCGAGTTCGCGCTCCCACTTGCGGCGCAGAAAGCCGACGATCTCCGCGCGCCCATGAACGAATTCGGCGCGATTGCGCCAGATGCTATCCGTCGTATAGGCCAGCGAGACGCGTTCGGGCTCGCGGGTGTTCCAGGCATCTTCCGCGGCGCGCACTTTCTGGATCGCGGTGTCGCGCGTGAACGGCGGCAGCGGCGGGCGGGTTTCGGTCGTATCGGCCATGAGGGTTCCTCATTCAGGTAGCGGTGCGCCGGGATGGCGGTCGTTGGGTTGGGGGAGCGTGTGCTGATTTCGCGGCCGGCTTTGCTGGCGGCTTTGCTTCCGATTTCACTGCTGTGTTCGCCGCCGGCTTCGCGGCAAAACCCGCTTGCGCATCGAGCAAGGTTTTCGCGGCCGTCTGCGCATCGAGCGCGGCGTCTGCCTCGCCGCTCACGAGCGCGACCGCGATCGCGCCGTCGAGCAGAACGAGCCACTGCCTCGCGAGACGCGCAACGCGGCGCGTATCCATAGCCGATTCCGCCGAGAACGCCGCGCACTCGGTCCGCACGAAATCGAGCAGACGCTCCTTGTGTTGGCGCGCGACGATCCGGATCGGGTCGTCGGCGGAAGCGATCTCGCCGGCCGCGTTCAGAAACGCGCAGCCATGAAAATCTGCCGAAGCAAACCATTCGCGCAGCACGTCGAACATGCCGAGCAGGCGTTTGCGCGCAGTCTTGCCGCGCCGCTGCGTGCCGGCGATAAACCAGTTCATCCAGCGTTCGTCGCGCCGTTCGAGCGCAGCCGCCACGAGCGCATCTTTCGATTCGAAATGCGTGTAGAAGCTTTTGCGCGCGGTGCCGGATTGCCGCACGATCGCGTCGACGCCGGTTGCGTGGATGCCGCCGGCGTAAATCAGCGCTTCGGCCGCATCGAGCAGACGCTCGCGCGCCTGGCCGGTCGGTGTCGGGTCGCTAAGGGTTTCGCGTGTCATGGACGAAAGGTAGAACGATCATTCTCCTTCGTCAAGTTTTTCCGACCCTGTGCGATCGTTATGGAGTTTCCGCGCGCAGGCTGCGCTTGCTGTTATCGTGACGAAGATCGCTCAACCGGAACGGCTTCGATGAACTCCTCTTCTGTTCGCACCGCATGGATGCGGGCGCTGCTCGGCGTCACGCTGCTCACTGCGATGGCCTGCACGCCGGTGCAGGTGCTCACGCATTCGGTCAGCCGGAACGAAGCGCGCGTGCCGGTCGGCCGCTACGACATCGACCCGGATCACACGAGCATCACGTTCGACGTCGATCACTTCAAGTACTCGCGCTTTACGATGCGCTTCGATCGCAAGCAGGGGCAACTCGACTGGAACGAGGGCGGCCTCGAACGCAGCACGGCATCGGTCACGATCGACGCCGCGAGCATCGACACGAACGTGCCGCTGCTCGACAGGATGGTGAAGAGCGACAGCATGCTCGACGTATCGCGCTATCCGGAGATTCGCTTCGCGAGCACGCGTTTCGAGCGCACAGGGGACGCGCGCGGCACGCTGAGCGGCAATCTGACGATACGCGGCGTCACGCAGCCGGTAACGCTCGACGTCACGTTCAACGGCTTCGCACCCGATCCGCTGACGAAGAAAGACACGCTCGGCTTTTCCGCCGACGGCCATTTCAGCCGCGCGAAGTTCGGTTTGGCGACGTGGTATCCGGCCGTCGGCGACGACATTCACGTGCGCATTCAGGCCGAATTCGTGAAAACGCCCGCAGGCGCGTAAGCGCCGCGGGCGTCGGTCAATCGAACTGCGCCGTGCTCGCTCAGGCGGCGGTCCAGTCGAGAATCACCTTGCCGCTCTCGCCGGAGAGCATCGTCGCGAAGGCCTGCTGATAATCGTCGACCTTGAAATGGTGCGTGAGGATCGGCGACAGATCGAGGCCGCTTTGCAGCATCGCGACCATCTTGTACCAGGTCTCGAACATCTCGCGCCCATAAATGCCCTTGATTTCGAGGCCCTTGAAGATCACCTGGGTCCAGTCGATCGCAGTTTGCGCGGGCGGAATGCCGAGCAACGCGATCTTGCCGCCGTGGTTCATCGCTTCGAGCATGCCCGTGAAGGCGCTCGGCACGCCCGACATTTCGAGGCCGACGTCGAAGCCTTCTGTCATATGCAGATCGTGCATCACGTCGCGCAGCGATTCGCGCGACACGTTCACCGCGCGCGTCGCGCCCATCTTGCGCGCAAGTTCGAGGCGATAGTCGTTGACGTCGGTAATCACGACGTTGCGCGCGCCGACGTGCCTCGCAATCGCGACCGCCATGATGCCGATCGGCCCCGCGCCGGTAATCAGCACGTCTTCGCCGACGAGATTGAACGACAGCGCCGTGTGCGTCGCATTGCCGAACGGATCGAAGATCGCGGCGAGATCGTCGGAAATTTCCGGCGGAATCTTGAATGCGTTGAAGGCCGGAATCACCAGATACTCGGCGAACGCGCCCTCGCGATTCACGCCGACGCCGACCGTATTGCGGCACAAGTGACGGCGCCCCGCGCGACAGTTGCGGCAGAAGCCGCACGTAATGTGCCCTTCTCCCGACACGCGATCGCCGATCGCAAAGCCGCGCACTTCCTGCCCCATCTCGACGATTTCGCCCACGTACTCATGGCCGACGTGCATCGGCACGGGAATCGTCTTTTGCGCCCAGTCGTCCCACTTCCAGATATGAATGTCGGTGCCGCAAATCGCGGTGCGCGTGATGCGAATCATCACGTCGTTATGGCCGACTTCCGGCTTCTTCACGTCCGTGAGCGTGAGGCCCGGTGCGCGTTCGAGTTTTGCCAATGCTTTCATTTGCGTCTCCGTTCGAATCGCGCGGCGACTAGGCCGGAATCACGCCAAGTTCGCGGCCGACGCGCGCGAACGCCTCGACGGCGCGATCGATCTGTTCGGGCGTATGCGCGGCGCTCATCTGCGTGCGAATGCGCGCGCGGCCGCGCGGCACGACCGGAAACGAAAAGCCGATCACGTAGACGCCTTCCTTCAGTAGCGCGTCGGCCATCTTCCCCGCGAGTTGCGCGTCGCCGAGCATCACCGGAATGATCGGATGTTCGCCCGGTACGAGCGTGAAGCCGAGCGCGCTCATCTTGCCGCGGAAATGCGCGCCGTTTTCGCGCACGCGTGCGCGCAATCGCGCGCCTTCGTCGCTCGCGAGCAGTTCGAGCACTTTCAGCGAAGCGGCAGCGATGCTCGGCGTTAGCGTGTTCGAGAACAGGTAGGGACGCGAGCGCTGCCGCAGCAATTCGACGATCTCCTTGCGCGCGGCGACGTAGCCGCCCGATGCGCCGCCGAGCGCCTTGCCGAGCGTGCCGGTGATAATGTCGACGCGCGCCATCACTCCGCCATGCTCGGGCGTGCCGCGCCCGTGTTCGCCAATGAAGCCGACCGCGTGCGAGTCGTCGACCATCACGAGCGCGCCGTATTGGTCCGCGAGATCGCAGATGCCCGCGAGGTTCGCGATGATGCCGTCCATCGAGAACACGCCGTCGGTCGCGATCAGCTTGAAGCGTGCGCCGGCGGCGTCGGCTTCCTTCAGGCGCGCTTCGAGATCGGCGAGATCGTTGTTCCTGTAGCGAAAGCGCTTCGCCTTCGAAAGCCGCACGCCGTCGATGATGCTCGCGTGATTCAGCTCGTCGCTGATGATCGCGTCGTTTTCGTCGAGCAGCGTTTCGAACAGGCCGCCGTTCGCGTCGAAACAGCTCGAATAGAGAATGCAGTCGTCGGTTTGCAGGAACGCGGCGAGCGCTTCCTCGAGTTGCTTGTGCACGGTCTGCGTGCCGCAGATGAAACGCACCGACGCCATACCGAAGCCGTCCTTGTCGAGCCCTGCTTTCGCGGCGTCGATGAGCCGCGCGTCGCCGGCGAGGCCGAGGTAATTGTTCGCGCAAAAATTCAGCACGTCCGTGCCGTCGGCAAGACGCACGTCAGCCGATTGCGGACTCGCGATCACGCGTTCGCTCTTGTAAAAGCCATCGGCGCGGATCTGCGCGAGGGTGCCGCGCAGATGGGCAAGGTACTGGTCACATTGGTCACGCATGAACGAGACTCCGGAGAGATGAAGGAGACGACCTGACTCGCTGCGCTGAGTCGCTGCACTGAACGTCGGCGCTTGACATCAGCATAGTCCGCATCGACGGCGTGTGCAGCAGCGAGCTGGCCTGTTATAGTCGGCTGTCAGCTTTATCGGATATTTTCGTTTTTTCGAACTAAAATCCGGTATATCGAACAACTCTAAACGATAGGTCAGAAAATGGCAAGTTCGGGTATCCGCCGCACCGCGCGCAAGGCAACGGCCCAAACAGCGTCCGCCGCGGGCACGACGGCGGCGCCGGTCAATGCTGCACCGCCGCGCGTCGGCGAGCAGATTCAGCGGCTGCGCGCCGAGCGGCGCATGACGCTCGACGATCTGTCGCGCGCGGCGGGCGTGTCGAAATCGATGCTGTCGGAAATCGAGCGCGACAAGGCCAATCCGACGATCGCGGTCGCGTGGCGGCTCACTAATGCGCTTGGCGTGAACCTCGATTCGCTGTTTGCGCCGCCGAAGGCGCCGGAAGCGATCGCGGTCTCCGGCGCGCACGACATTCCGACCATGAGCGGCCATGACGCGAAATATCAATTGCGGGTATGGGGGCCGATCGAGCTGGCCGGCAAGTTCGAGTGGTACGAGTTGACGCTGCAGCCAGGCGGAGCGCTCGTGTCGAACGCCCACGAACCCGGCACGCGCGAGCATCTGACCGTGCTGAACGGATCGATCGAAGTCGAGGCGGCCGGTACGACGAAGCGGCTCAAGGCAGCGGACACCGCGCGCTATGTCGCGGACGAACCGCATGCGATTCGCAATGCCGGCAAGGGTGAGGCGAAAGCGTTGCTGGTCGTGATTCACGGTTGAGCGGCGGGGCGCGCCCGGTGCGCGGCAGATCGGGCGACCGGTGACAAGCGGATGACGGGCCGTTGGTGAAATAGGCCATTCGGCCGAGGTTGCGCTCAATACTGTATGTTTGTACAGTATTATCTGTCGACTGGAGCCGATAATGAACAACCTGAAAGCGAACCCTACCGATCAAGCTCTGGCCGCGCTGCGTTATCAGACCGCCGCGCGCGATCTCGAACATATCGTGCGCAATATCGCGGCCCGCTACATCGTCAAACAGGTGCCGCTCACGTGGCGTCTGCTGCATGCCATCGAAGCCGAGGCGTTGGCCGATCTCGGCTTCGCAAGCCGGCACGATGCCGTGATGCTGGGCCTGTTCGAGCGGCCATCCGATCTGCCCTATCCCGAAACCGATGACACCGTGGATTTCGGCTCGTCCAATGCGCTGCCCGCAGTGTTTGCGTTTGCCGTTAACGCCTACGAAGACGCGGCGCGGGAAGCGGCACGTCTCGCCGCCACGCAACCGGTGCCGCGCGATATGACACTGAAACGCGCGCGTGCCTGGGGCGGGTGATACGGCAGCAGGTTGATTTTCTTCGGCTTTTCGCTCCGGTTTGTGTTTTGCGTTCCGATCCGGTGTCCATTGCCGCCTACAATAGGCACAGCAAAGGCGCAACTAACGGAAAGAATACCGATGTCACCTCCTCATCTGTCCGACCCTGTCCCACGTCCCGCGCCTTCGACCGATCTCTTCGATCAGCAGCGCGAAGACTGGCGTCTCGATCCTCAGATCGCTTTCGACGCATGGCTAGCGAAGCAGCATTTCAGACGTTCTTCCGCGTTGGTCTATCAGGCGCAGTGGGGACAGTTTCTCGACTGGCTCGGTACGCAGCAAAAAAGCCTGGCCACGGTCGACTCGCACGCGATCGCCGAATTTGTCGCTGGACTCGAAATACGGAAAACGCAACGAGTCCGCTATTTAAGGCTGATCGAGCGCGTACTCGATCACGTTCGCGAGATCGAATCCGCCTCGACCAACCCAGCTCGCTTTATTGCTCAGGATGGCGAAGCTGCGTGGCGCAATGCACGCGATAATGACCCGACCGGTTTTCTCACGCATGCCGAGCGAACCGCCTTGATCGCGCATCTGTTTGCGCCATTGCCGGATTTGTCGGCGGCGCAACGCTGGAGAGAACGGCGTGATCGCGCTTTGATTGCCGTGTTTCTCGGCGGTGGACTGAAGACCGGCGAGGCGGCATCCCTCACGGTTAGTTGCGTCAATGCGGGTTCGCCGTGGGTCACGATCGAGTCGGCCAATCCGATGCTGACGCGACGTACACGGCTTGCGCCATTCGCAACGGCCATTCTCGACGCGTGGCTCGCCGAACGACGTCTGACGGAACTGGCCGGCAATCTCGTGTTTCCCGCAGCGCCGTCCGGGCGGCCGATGCACAAAGCCACGATGCTGCGCGCCGTCGATGCGCTGGTCGATGCTGCGGGAATCGCCGGATCGAGAACGTCGCGCGCGAGTCCACAGACTTTGCGCAACACATTTGCGGCGGACCTGTTCGAAAGCGGGGTCGAGGCCGAACAGGTCGGTCAGTGGCTCGGCTTCGTGCAGGCGGTGTCCGCCAACCGGCTGTATCGCGCGTGGCAAACGTGGATGGATCAGCAGGATTCGCCGGCCGCCAATGTGCCGGATCCAGCAGCGGCACCTTTGTCGACACCTCGGCGTGACGGGCGTTTGACGAATACAACGGGAGAAAACCCACCCTGAAAGTCCTCACCTCTTGACTCCCGGATTTCCTCACCTTTAGCGCTTTATCCGCTATCGCACGATATCGACAGCTCGCGTGGACTGTGCGGCCGCAGCGTCTGACAGAAACTGGCTAACCGCCGCCAGCCTTGATTCGCCGAGGCCCGAGGAATGCTCACACTCTGGGCAAAGCAGCTCGAAACGGTGATCGACCTGCGACAACTCCGGCTCACCTTCCTCGCATTTCGGGCAGCGCGCAGGCAACGTCACGTGACCGTCCGCCGCAGTGCCGATCATGCTCAACTCTTCGTTCGTGAGCCGGCCGGCGTTGACCAGCGAGCAAAGCAGGGCGGCGATCGCCGGGTCGATACCTTGCTGGCCGCGCAGCATCGCGACTTCCCTAGTCAACGTGTCCACCTCATCCGACTGTTCGCGCAATTGCGCGTCGAGCCGGTCCCCACGAGCCTTGGCCGCGGCAATCTGCTGAATGAACTCGAATTCCTTGCGGCTCGCGTCGCGCACACCGGATTGATAGGTCGCGGCCATGCTGCGCAGCGAATCGAGCTCGACCAGCATCGGCTTGACGCGTCGCTCGGCCTCGGCAACCGCGTCCTTGATCTGCTGCGCATAGTGTTCGGTGCTTTGCCGCAATTCGACGTGTAGTGCGTCGATCCGGTCGCGCAGCGTTGCGTTCGTCGCTTGCTCGGTTTCGAGACGCTGGCGGAGCGTCTCGTTTTCCTGGTCGAGTCGCCGCGTGGTCGCTTGCAATCCCTCGAGATGGATATTGCCGTGCGTGGTCGCGCTCGATAGCTCGGTTTCTAGCACCCGGACACGTTCCCAAGCGGCTTCGGCTCGCATTTCGCTGCGTTTGACGGCCTCATCGGCTGCGTCACGGCGAATTTCCGCGTCGCGGGTACGTAGATCGGCAGCGCCGATTTGCGCATGGATTTCTTCGCGTTCGCTATCGAGTGCCGCTTTTGCCTCGGCCACGGCTTCTTCAAACAGCACGCCGAGCAGTTCGCCGGCACGTTCTTCGAGCGCTTTCGGGATCGCACCGGCGCCGACCTTGACGCGCGAGACATTGCGGATGCGTTCCCAGAAGTGATCGATGTCTTTTGGAATGTCGCTAGCGCTGCCGGTTTGTGTCAGATCGCGAACCGCAGCCATCGACGGGCGAATGCCCAGATCGAAAAAGAGCCGCTTGCAGGCGTGCAGTGAAAGATCCTGCCGGCGCGTGCCTTGGGCACGCATGGCTTCAAGCTCGTCCCGAATGGTTTGCCGTTCCTGATCCAGATTCATATCAACCTCGATGTTGCTCGAATTGGATGAATCATAACAATTTACGTAGCGTTTGCTACCAATTTATCCGTGACGAGGGGATTGAGGTAAACAGATGTGCTTTTGAGGGAGCAAAGCACTGCTGAACCTGCGTGACAGTTTTATTTCCGTGAAACAAAACGAAGAATAGCTAATAAGCTCTTGTAAAGAAAGAGCTTTTATTGATTTTTCAATGATCGAGCACTGTTTCACGAGCGTTGGCGGATTGAGAGGGTTGAGGACGTGGTGTTTCGGAAGCTCGCGGGGTGGAAAAGCTTGAGAGTAATAAAAGTAAACACCTTTGAACCCTTGTTAAAAACGTTAACGCTTCGGCAAACCCTTATCTGGCGGGGGTTTCAAGCCGACAAGGTGAAGCTTTGCGGGAGACGTGGTGAGATTCTGCGGGAACCTCGAGTGATGGGGTTCGGGGAGCCTGGTGAGAAGGTCCGGGACAGAACGTGAGCGAGTTCAGGAAACGCCGTATACGGGCGGTTTGGCGAAAGGTGAGGTTTTGCGGGAGCCTGGCGCTGTGAATCGCCCGGCCACACGCGAAAAGCTCTTCCTGGGCCGGCAGGCCCAACGGTGAGCGCTTTCGGGAGTCTTGCGAGCACTGATTTTCTGGGTTGTTTTTGGGCTGTTAACCCCATTGGTGAGATGAGTCGGGAGAAAATGCAGATCGAAGGTGAGGTTTTACGGGGCCAGCAGGTCGTTTTTGCCTCAATTTTGAGCATTCGGAGCCCTAAGGTGAGCTTTTACAGGACAGGAGCGGATTTTGTGATCCAGATTTGTCCGCGGCGTTGACTGGCTGGTGGCCACGAGGATCGGAAAGGTGAGCGGATTCGGGACGTGAGCGTTTGGCTCGATCTGCGAGGCTGCTCAGGCGGACAATTTCGCTAAAGGTGAGGCTTTTCGGGAAGTGCTACGAGGGTTTTCGGACGTTAAGGTGAGGAAATACGGGAGAAAAATCGGGTTCATCGGCTGGAGATGCCCGTCTGATGGACGTTACGATCCACCGGCTCCATGGGAGACTGGATTTCACGGGTGAGGTTTTTCAGGAGGATTGGAGCCGATAAGCGGGGAGACCTTCGGGGTCCCAAAGTGATTTGAGGTGAGAATTTTCGGGAGATCGAGGCGATTGGTAACGTTTGTGGATTACTCTAACCTACTGAAATCATTGATAATTATTTGGACCGTCGGCAAAGGTGAGGTTTTTCGGGACTTTCCGTGGCAACCTCGCGTCGCTCTCGGGAATACCTAAAGGTGAGACTTTTCGGGAGAGTTTTTCGGCGCAGGTCGGTGCTGGCGCGGCTTGAGCGTGCATCACCTCACGTGATTCAGTGGCGTCGAGGTGAGCTTTTTCGGGGATATCGCGGGAGAGAGGCTGAGTTAACGGCAGGAAACCTACGGTTGACGATGGACTTTGGCCATTGTTTTGAGCCGTTTGGGTGAAAGGAGAAGTTGCGAGCGCAACGCCGAACAAACGGGAAGCGACTGCTTGAGCAGAGCATTGGAGAGGGGGCTGAGCGCATTTCTTTGCATCGGTGCCATTGAAGCGTCGGGTCTGCGCCGCTGGACGCGATCCTGCCGGTGACAAAGCTGCGGAGGGGCGACTTCGCCACCCGGTCGTTACGCCACCGAGTCCCTCTTGTTTACGCGCAGCCTCAAAAAAATCCGCAATTTTTTGAGGTGAGGAAGTTCGGGATCAAAAACTCCCCGTTCCCGTGGACTGCGAATCTGTCCGGATCGGCAAACGCCGCGACCTGCAAGGACACCCCGAACCTGGCGGCAGACGGCTGAGGTGAGGGTTTTCGGGAGTGGTTCGAGGTGAGCCGCGCTTCGTAAACTCACTTCACCGGCAATGGTGAGAGGGACGCTATAGACGCGTATCACCCCAGCCGGTATGCTCACGCGAAATTCCCCCTTCTCACCCCGACGCATGGCCACGAAGCGCGCGAAAAAGACCGATGTAGTCAGCCCGAGTTCGGCTGAGTTGCGCAAAGCCGTCGAGGCGATCGCGATCCAGCCCAAGAGCGGCAAGATCACGCTGCTGACCCGCAAGCTCTTCAACGTGCTGCTCGCGGTGGCCCAGCAGGCCGACGAGTCGGGCGACACGTACCGCGCGCTGCTGTCGGACATCGTCGCGAATTCGGCATTCGATTCGAACGATACGGCGCTCGTCAAGGAACACTTGCGCCGTATGGTGTCGGTGCAGGTCGAATGGAGCACCGGCACGTCCAGTCAGAAGCCCGGCCGTAAATGGGGTATTTCGACGCTGATCGCGGACGCGGAAATTCTCGAAGATCCGACCACCCGACGTGTCTGGGTCGAGTTTTCGTTCGCGCCGAAGATCAAGAAGAAGCTGCTCGATCCGGTTCAGTACGCGCGTCTGAGCCTGCAATTCCAGAGCCAGTTGCGTAGTAGCGCCGGCCTCGCGCTGTACGAGATCTGCGTGCGCTATCTGACCAACCCGAGTCATCTGACGATGCGCGAGACGTGGGAATGGTGGCGTCCGATTCTGTCGGGCACACCGGACACGGAAGCCGGCGACGAAGCGAAGCGCGAGTACAAGTATTTCAAGCGCGATTATCTGCGCCCGGCCATCGCCGAGGTCAATGCGGTCACGAACATCTTCGTCGAGCTGATCGAGCATCGCGAGGGACGGCGCGTCGCCGAAATCCAGTTTCGCGTGACCGAGCGCAAGCAGCCGATGCTCGCGCTCGACGAACATCCGAACGTGTTTGATAGCACGCTCGTCGATCGCATGGTGAAGATCGGCATTCCACTCAAGGAAGCGCAGACGCTCTATGCGGACAGCGAGGAAAATCGTATCCGCGCGGCTTTGCAGATGACCGAGCAGCGCATGCGCAGTACTTCGCTGCCGCCGGTGCGCAGCGCGCCCGCGCTGTTCAAGGATGCGTTGAAAAAAGGCTATGCACCGCCTGTCGAGGCGCTGCCGACCGCTGTCGGCGTGGGTAAAGCCGTCGCGACGCCGGCCGACGACCTCAAGGCGCGTCTGCTGGGCGAATATTCGGCGTATCGCCGCAAGCAGGCCTACGAGCTATACAACGAACAGGGTGACGCGGAACGGGATATGGCGCGGCAGTCGTTCGAGGAGGAGGAACTGCCGGGGCTCGGTTCGCACCTGCGCGACGATTGGCGCCGCCGTGGGCTGGATTCGAAGATCGTCGAAACGGCGTTCTTCGACTGGCTTTCGCGCAAAACCTGGGGCGAGCCGACCGATGGCGATCTGCTTGCCTTTACGCTGAGCCAGTCGCGCGCGGCCTGAGCGGGGTCTGCCGCGCGATAACCGGCCGTCGCGAATGGCGGGTGGCGCTGCGCATTTGCGTGGCCACCTCGTCCGCTTACTTCAGCATCTTTTCAATCTGCCGCAGAATGTCGTCGCGTTTCTCGCGCGTGAGGCCTTTCAGGCGCAGCTCGAGCCGGTCGTCCCCGTAGGACTTGAGATCGCCGACCGATACCCCTTCCAGTTTGATTTCCAGACGTTGCGCGTAGCGCTGCCGACCGGCGGGCTTGGCGCTTTCCTGCGCGGTCGCCCTGCCTTGGACGATGTCGGCGACCTGGCGCGTGCTCAGGTCGTCGGCAAGGATTCGGTTGATCAAGCGCAGTGTGGCTTCCGCGCCGCGCGCCGTGTGATAGCGGCCCACCTGGTAAGCCATGTTCGAGCCGAAGCGGTCGGGGCGCGCGACCATCTCGTGCATCACGGCTTCCGGCAACTTGGCGACGGACAGCGCGACCGCGACCGTCGATTCATCGAGCCCAAGGTGTTCGGCAAGCTCCTTCTGGCTCTGGAAATGCCGTTCATCGAGAAATCGCTTCCAGACGACCGCATTGTCGAACACGGTCTGCGAGTCGCGCTGGACATTGAGGTCGTAGCCGAGCTTGTAGCTCTGCAGGCCGATCGGCAGATCGATGACGATCGCCTTCACCGATTCCTTGTTCGCTTCCTTCAAGGCGCGTACGCGCCGGCCGCCGTCGCTGACGAAGTAGGTGCCGGGATTGTCGTAGTCGGGAATGACGTGAATGGCTTGCTGCTGCCCTTGCTTAGCCAGATTGACGGCGAGCTCGGCGATCGACGACTTCAGATAGAAGTGCCTTGGATTGAACGGGCTCGGCTTGATCGTCTTGAGCGCAAGCTCGATGACCTGGCCCGGACGATAGCCGTGCTCGAGCCGCCATGCACGATACGCCGCCGATTCGTTGGCGGTGTCGACGGCATCGATTTCCTGCATGCCTGGCGGTACGACGGCAGGTATCGCGCGTCCGGCTGCTGCGGGATTTTGCGGCGCGTTTTTGACCAGACCGTCGATCGCGTTCAGACGGTCGAGCGCGGTGCGCTTTTCGCTGCTGGTCGTGTCAGGACGTGCTTGAAAGCCTTTGGCGAATTGGGACGGTTTCATTCAGGCTCCTTTATGCGCATAAATTCAGGGGAGCAGGGCGGCGATCTCATTCGCGCACGCCCTGACTTCGATAGCGGCGAGCTTGGCGCCGCGGTCGGTCATCTGCAGCACCGTCTGCCCTAGCGCCATGGCCTGTTTGTAGGCTTCGCGCGTTGGAATCTGGGTCTTCAACAAAGGGAAGCCGAGTTCTTCGAGCGCGCGTTTCAGTTCGCGCGTCAGCATCCGCTTCTCTTCCGTCTTGTTGAGCAGGAAGACGGCGCGCAGGTCTTCGTTCATGACTTGGGCTTGCTGAACCAGCTTGACGAGGCCGATGCTCGACCAGTAATCGGCGGGCGATGACGACGTCGGGATGACTGCCACGCTCGCCGCAAGCAGTACGACGCCGGAGACTTTTTCGGTGATGGAAGGCGGGCAGTCGACGACGATGATGTCGTAGTCAGCCACGAATTTCTTGATCTCGCGGTGGATCTGACTGCCCGCCTCAGAGAGATTGACGACAGGGAATGGGATGCCGACGTCGCCGTCAGAGGAAGCGCTGGCCCAGTGGATCAGCGTGTTTTGGCCATCTGCGTCGACGACGAGAACGCGTTTACCTTTCTCGTGAAACGCAGCGCCGAGATGCATCGCGATTGTGCTTTTCCCGACGCCACCCTTCTGCTGTGTTACCGCGATGATTTCTGCAGCCAAATTTCACCTCCTCTTTTTAGACGCAGTTGGATTTTACCTGGTTGATTTCCTATTTCAAATGACTTGAGTAAATAGAAATGAAAATTAGCCGTTCGGCAGACGTTTATGCGCATAAAGATGACAGGAGCGCTCGCGAGAGGTGATGCGATGACCGGCTCGCGGTGATGGAGAGAAGGCGCGAGGGGTTTTCTCGGCGTGGGCGCAATCGGGGAATGAAGTATCGAGAGCGGGGCGAGCTGCTTTGAGTGTGTGGTCTTGGGACAAAG
>Ga0154001_1000214_pt1 | contig 18061 bp, 16 predicted proteins | sample TSNJ085MetaG_FD_104699 | JGI IMG/M metagenome (GOLD analysis project Ga0154001, IMG submission 104699) | Attine ant fungus gardens microbial communities from New Jersey, USA - TSNJ085 MetaG | ecosystem: Host-associated > Fungi > Mycelium > Unclassified | place: USA: New Jersey, Wharton State...
CCCATGGTCACATGTCCTTTCCAGAATGTTCTATGGTCACCTGACCTTGTCACGTGACTTGGCTTACTAAGTCCCTATTCTGCTTCTGTCTTTACTCCATTGTATGCTTGGGGATTTTAGACTAAGTGTTCAGAATGTGTAGGATGTCTTTTCCTACTCGAGGCTCTCATAACACTTTTTTCTATATAGGAGTAGTCCATTTTTATAGTTCCAGTCTTGCAAGGATTTTCCAAATTCTCTTGGACTAGACTTAAGTAGTGTTTTATAGTCTTTGGTGACTTCATCCAATAAGAGTACTACTTTGACCTCCTTTAGGATTATCTCATTATTTATTAGTATTTCATGAGTAGCCTCTAGTACATTGATAGCAAAGAACTTAGGTTTTAGCAACATCTGGTTTGTATTGTTGAGGTCTGTTCCTATTTCATAGTCTGTTCATCTAAACAAAAGGTCTTCCACCTGCATTGTCTTTCCCAGTTTATGATAGAGTACAAAGTCAAAATAAGTCATAAAAAGTACTCATCTTACTTGCCTCCTGGTCAGCTTTTGAGCTTTTTAAAAAAATATAAGGTTCTGATGATCCAACCAGATCTTAACTTTATATAGATGTCCCTCCAAATAGTATTTGTATTTCTCTAGTCCCCAAATTACTGCAAGTAGTTCTTTGTTATAGATTTTGTAGTTCCTTTTATGGACATTTAATAACTTGGAGAAGAAAGCTACTAGATACTACAGGTTAGTTTGCATATTCTTTTATGATAAGACAGCTCCTGTTGCAAAGTCGCTAGCATTGGTGGACAACTTAAAGAGATCTTCATTATTTGGTATTCTTAGAACTAAAGCCATAGTAAAGACCTTTTTCAGTGCTTCAAAAGTATTTTGTTGCTCTTTGTTCCAAGTTCAGGTACTATCTTTCTTGGTCAAGTTAGAGAGTGGCTTTGACATCTTAGCAAAGTTCTTAATGAACCTATAATAAAAATTTGCAAAGCCTAAGAATGCTTGTACTTACTTAACTTTTGTTGGTACTGGCTACTCTAGAACTCCTGAAAGTTTCTCCTCATTCATTTGTGCTTTATTTTCTGAAATAATTACACCTTAATACTTAATATTACTTTGCTTAAAGAAACACTTTTTTGCTTTAGCATAGAAGTCATTAAATTGGAGCCTTTTCAGCACTTCCTTGACCAATTGCCTATGTTCCTTCAAATATGTCCCAAATATTAGAATATCATCTAAATATACCATTACTAGTTGTATACAAATCAAGTCTTCCAATATATTATTCATTATACTTTGGAAGGTCACTGGTGTATTGGAAAAACCAAAATATATAATGGTTGCCTCAAAAAGGCCTTGCCTTGTAATGAATGCTGTCTTCTATTCATTCCCTTCTTTGATGCAAACATTGTTGTATTTCTACCTCAAGTTAATTTTGGTAAAAATTGAGGCTTTGCTAAGTAATTCAATCAAGTCAGCTATTCTAGGGATTAGATAGCAATTTTTGATAGTAATTCTATTGAGGGCTCTATAGTCCATAGCAGGTCATAAGCTTTCATTGTATTTTTTTACAAAGAAGAATAGAGCTGCTATTGGGCTAGTAGATGGTTGGATATATCTTTTTCTGAGTTCCTCATCGATCCACATATCAAAAGAGTTTCTTTTTACTAGAGAGAGTGGATAGACCTTAGCTAGTTTAGGAAGCATTGTATCTTCCACAAAGTCAATCACATGGTCATATAGTTTCTATATTTGCATTCTCTCTGACCTATTCTTTGAAAACATATTCCCATACTTGTATAGCTATTCTGGCATATGAATCTTCTAGGTCTTTGTGTCTTTGCAATCTGAGTCTCTATATTGGTCTCAATTGTTAAGTATAGCTGCAATTATCATTGTCCGTTGATGACTACCTAGGTCAGTTGTATTTGCCCAGCTAAGAATATGGTTGTTGAGGTCCTTATTTCCTATATTGTCCAATAAGGAAGATCTGCTGACATCCAGTTTAAGATGAAGTTCATTAGCTCCTGCTTCTACATCTTGTATTTTATAGGCTTTACTAGCATATATATCCGGACATCTGGTGAACTCCTATTGATCTTTTTGCTAATCAATATTTGGATTATGCTTATACAAGTACAAATACCCAACCATTATCTTTTTATTTCCTAAGTTGGTGACAAAGAAGTGCTAGATCATCCTATGTGATCCAATTTCTATATAAGCTTGGACATACTCAGTTATATATCCTGCCCTGTTGGGAGTGCCATCTGCATTGATTATATGATATAGATTTGCCAGTTTATAAGTTATCAGGTTATTATTTTCCACAACAACTTTGTCAACAAAGTTCATGGTAGCTCTTGAATCAACTAAAGCCTTGGTCTGTACTTTTTTTCTGTATACCCAAAGTGTAACTGGAATTTTAAAGGAGATAGTCTTATTGTATACTATATTATTACAAGATTTTAGTACTACTTCTGACTTTTGTGAGCTAATAGAGAGTACACTTTTCTCTGACTATAGATTATAGACATTATATTTTACAGTCCCAAGAGAAAATCCAATATAGATATCCCCTTTCCCTTCCCACTTGGGAGAACAGGATCAGGGATTTTCTTAATTGATATACTATTAATTTTGATGTCCTTAGGGGGAGGAATCTGGGTCATCACTATCTTCCTCCAACATCTTCATCAACTATACTCTAAATGACTGATTTTTATTCTTGCTTGGACCTAGTAGAGATGGTTTCTAGGAAGAGGTCTTATAAGAATGCTTGTCCTCATTACTAGACTTGTCATAACAGTCTACTATATTGTACATCTTTGACTTATTCTTAAAGCCTTTTCCAGTACATATCTGATAGTATTATGAGCTTTTTCCTTTCTTTCTCTGAATTTCATCTATTTCCATTGCATTTGGATCCTTCTTTCCTCTACTTTTCTCTCCAATTGCCTCTGGACCTTGTCCAGATATAAGGTTTTATATACTTGCATCAACAATTTGAGGTAGTCATCCTATATTTTTGGAGACTAATTTGTAATTTCATAGATGACAAGTGCATTTCATAGCTCATCAGGAATGACTTTCTGAGTTTTGTTGATGTGAACTTCATTACTATAGTTGACAATTCTTGCCAATGTCCTATATCATTCTGCATACTTGACAAAGTTCTTTCTTGCTAGATTCTTGTTGACCCTGAGCACTGTTAATTCCTTTTTCACTCCCTTCTTGTCATTTTATTGTTTGTAAATATTTTTGAGTTCTTGGGCAAAGTCGCCCCAAGAACCAACACTTAATCCTGTCTAAACCTTGTCATAATATGATTTCATATATGTGCTGGCAGGAACATATAAACAGGTGAGAGTATATATGATTTTTTAATTATCTAATATAATACCAGATACTGAATAATAGAGAGCAATCTAGCTTAACCAATCATGCAAATGCATCTTATTTTTAGAGCCTACAAATGTTGGTGGCTTTGGTATTTTGGTTTTGGAGGTAATATTTCCTCTAGGGAGCCTTGTCAGCTCTTCCCAAAGATAAGTAACTTCTGTCTCTAAAGTTACAATCCTATTGTATGTGGTAGTCAAGACACTGTTATAATAGTTGATTACTCCATTGAGCACCTGGTCAATGTAGTTTTTGAGAAGAAGAGAAGTTCCTTGATGTACATTTTGCAGCATCTATATCTCAGTCTTATCCCAGGGTATATACTTAGTGCTTGTACCATCTTTGACAAGTGCATTCCAATTCTTAGCACTGAAATCAGAAAAGGAAACAGTAGTGGTAAAGTTGTTGAAAGTTGACATATCTATTTAAGTAATTAATTATAGTTCTTGAGTATGTTTTCAAGGGAGTAAAAGAAAAAAATACCCAAATTTAGCCTCTTAATGCCATTATGTTATACCAAATACCATTCCAATTATATTATGTCTATGGAATAGTAATATTGAACTCTAGAAGAGCTTTACAAATCTCTAGTACTTTAGTAGCTAGTTTGGAAAAATCTATATCCTTTAGACACTTATAAGTGTCTTTTAGTATTCTCCACTTTTTAGCTATAAGCTTGTGACCAATTTTGTCCAGCTCTATAATTATATCCTATAGTTGATTGAATCATTTCCACAGTGAGTCATACTATAGATCCTCAGCTCAGATCTTGTTTTCACTTATTTTAGTAAAAAATAGTGATATGCAATCCAAGATAGGTTCTAGGAGTTCTTTGTACTTCTTTATACATAATAACTTCTTGGTTTTGTGAAAATGTAATTCTAGAGGGCAGGATGCAAAGTAGAAATCATCTACTTTATGTCAGCAAAGGTTTACTTTAATGAGTCTATCATAGAGTTTGGTAGATAGAGTGGATTCTATTCCTATTCTTTCTAGTAATGACTTCTCTGTCATACTTTTCTTTTTCAGCAAGAGATGTTCAGTAAAAGTCTTGGTGTTTCTGATGGTGGGCATGGCTTGAAGACAAAAGTGAGCACAATATTCCTAGTTCAGCAGATAAAGTATAGTAGGCAGAAACTATACTACAACTATACTAAAAGTGTCCTTCCAACAATGTAGGTTTTGTCTTGAGAAAAGAGTTCAACATTATGTTCAGTTTCTCATACTAGCTCATGGAAGAGAAATAGGGGTCTCAAAGTGATTCCAGCCACCTATAAGGGTTTTTTGAAAATATTTATACAAATCTAAAGTCTTTCAGGACCAGCTGTGATACACAAGCTAGCCTGCTCTCAATAGTTTAAGAGACATACCTTCCCCTTTATGCTTGGGGTCCAGCCTACTATAGAGATAGATTCTTGATAGAAATCCACTTTAAGCCCTCAGTGAGTTATCTGTCCTGTAACAGAAACAGAAATATTCTCAGGAAAGTTATCTTGTCCTATAACAGAGACAAAGAAACCTTCTTATAGCCCCCTAAACCCACATCTAGAATGAATACAACCCTATGTCCTTTGCAGAGACAATAGGGACAGAAAACAGTAGACTTAATAAACTATCACAAATGGCCACTTACTGATTTGTGAGTTGATGATTTGATAATCAAAAGGCTCAAAAAGCAAAGTTTAGACAGTAGCAAAAAATGTTGTTAAGTTTGAAGTTTATCCTCAGACATACAGTTCTTAAATACATAATTATAGTAGTCTATATACCAGGACAGCCTACCATATGATCACTATCTATTGTTCTTAAAATAGAGATAATCTAACCATCTTAGGGCAGTCCTTTGTTCTATTCAAGGACAGATGATAATCCATAGATAAAGATTAGTATTATATATAAACATTGAGGACCTTGTATCTCCATGGGATCTTATTGCCTTGGGTTCTATTTATAGCCAAAAGAAGTGCATTGAAGAGAGCTTCACAATGGTTATTGAAGCAAACAATTACATTAAGTGATTCCCAAGATATCGGCAATTTAGTGTCTAGTAACTTAATGATCACAGACTGATCTGCTAATAACTCAGTGAATACTGATCACTTTGAGATGTTTTTGGTACCATTTGAAAGGTCTTCTTAAGGGCTTTTGGTGGCTATTTAGATTGTTGAAATCAGTCAAGTATTCCTGGAGTTATAGTCTAAATGAAGTTTATGACACTTCTAATCTTCCTACCTGTCTTCTTTTATGTCTATCCACTGAATTCTGGCCTTTGAATATAGCTCAAGGAGTCTCAAGATTAGTACAAGTAACCTGCTCTTAAGGTCGGTATCTTCATTGATCTTCCCAATTCTAACTTTCTCAATCTCTCTATTCTATTCTTCTATATTTCTGATCTTTCTTCTTAGTCTCTGATATCTCTTCCTTCCTAAACCCCCTAATGGCATTGCCCTCAAGAGGATTGCTCATGACATTTTTAACTACAGATGATATCAAAAATAATTGCCAAGGTTTAAAAGTCATACTAAAGCCTAATTTATTAAATATAATAGCCACTGAACTGTGACATTCTTCTATTAGAGAAGACTAGTTTCTCCAAGGTTCAGACAGTCCTGCTCAAACACTTCTAGAGAGAATTTTTGGTTTGTATCTAGTACAAAATGGCTAGACAGGCCCTATGAGGCTAGTATAGCAATAGTTATAGCCACTATTCTACTACTCAGATAATATATACAAGTCCAAAACTGGAGGTCTAGTAGTATATAATTAGTGTCACTTTTGTTGTTTGAGCTGAATTATAGTATAAACTTGTGATAAATATCACTTAAATTGTCTAAAAAGACTATCTAGTGTAATATCAAGTTTTAAGTAATGATTTAGCAATGGCCACAAGAGTGTGGCCATTGAGAGAGAGATACTGTCGCAGTCCTTCTGTGATATACAATCACATTTTTTCATACAAGAACATTATCACCTTAGTTATACTATTTACAAATAATTCAGACTCTTTGTACTATTTTGTTAGAGCTCTTAGTTATAAGTTAGCATTTGTAAAAATCTATTTCAGCTTTGTTTTCTACTTGGTAGACTTTTTTTGAATCCATTGCTTATTTGATCTCTTACTGAACCCATCTATTCTGTACATCAAAAGAGAAAGTATAGGGATTAATCCAACTAGCTAGCTAAGATCAAGTCAAGATAGAATTATGGAGTCCCTATTTAACAAGCTTGATCTTAACCAAGAGAGATTGTGTTATCTTCTGTGCCTGTCTACAAGAATAAAGTAGATCTAAAGTACTCAAAGGGAGAGGTATCTTACTAAAGAGTAAACTTAGTTGATATTAAAGCTAGAGAAATATCTACTAGGTTGTTACTTTATATAACCAAAAACTATATAGTACTTAGTTATTCATAAGAGATCAACACTGAGATAAGTATAGTATAACCATTGGATTGAGCTAACCCTAGAACTGAGTTGTTTTTTATTTGGGGTAAACAAAGAGAACTCAACAAAGTTTCTCTTAGATTTGGACTGCTACTTATATCTTTTATATATAGTCTGTGCTACTAACCCTAATCTACTAATGATCTAATAGAATCTACTAGAATGTTTTTTGATATATGATCTATGTAATATAACTAATTATATATCTAATTTGTTACAGAATATAATGGATTGTAATAAATATAACTGGTTATGTGACTCCTCTATTATCTAATTAAAAGTAAAAAAGTAAAAAATAAAGAATTAAAGAAATAAAAGTTATTATAGTCAAAGTGGCTCATAATATTAAGAGACTGCATCTTCAAGTAACTTAAGTCTAAGCTTGGTACAGTTAGTATAATACTTAGTAGTAAACAACTTATGTTAAAGCTATGAGTTTTGTTTCTAAAGGGCTTCCAATAACTATTCTGGGTTATAAACCCAATTTATTAGAATAAAGCTCTGGGTAGTTTGGACAGAGTATAAGGAAGCCTTTTCAGAATAAGCCTAGTAAAATACAGTAATGTTCTATGATATGTTTAGCATATTCTAATCACTAGTAGACTATTGAGGATAGAGAACTATATTCTGCAAAATCTTTTTTCTTGATAAAAAGCATAGGCTTTGAGTTGCTAGAAGTCTTGTGGACCTTTTTGGTAGGAAGTACTATCTTATCATCTCATTGTTATTACTATTAGAGTCAAGTTTAGAAAAAAAAACTTAAATTCTCAGAGTTGTTATTGTCTAGGTTATCCATATTAGCCTTCTTATTGATTAATACTTTAATGTCAAATGTTTTCTGGATATGAGCTAGTAAGTTAGTTAACAAGCTCTAGTAATCTTAAAAACAGACTATGATATAGCATAAGCAAGATTAAAAGAAGTAGGTAATTCTAAATTATTGTTATTGTTTTTAGGAAGGAATATTATAGCAGGATCAATGGAAAGAAGCCTATCATGGTAAGTGAAGATAAAAGTTAGTACTAGTAGTACAAAAGTTAATCTATAATAAAAGATTAACTGATTTACTTAACAATAGTTATTAAAAACCTGTAAGAGAACTATACTAAGTTGCACTTCTGACATACTAGTGGTAGTCCACTAGAGTGGTTCTATACTAAGTAAATGATAATTATCTAATATTTAATTAGTTGTCTTACTTTTATATTCTTGATCCTGACTGTCAGAATATTCTATAGTTAGAGAAACTTGTATATATAGTATAGATTACTTGACCAATTCTAATGATCTAAATAGCCACCAAAAGCCCTTAAGAAAACCTTTCAAATGGTACCAAAAACATCTCAAAGCAATCAGTATCTACTGAGTTATTAGTAGATCAGTCAGTGATTACCAAGTCACCAGACACTAAATTGCCGATATCTCAGGAACCGCTTAATGTAATTGTTTGCTTCAATAACCATTGTGAAGCTCTCTTCAATGTGCTTCTTTTGGCCATAAATAGAACCAGAGGCAATAAGATCCCATGGAGATACAAGGTCCTCAATATTTGCACATAATACTGATCTTTATCCATAGATTATTATCTGTTCTTGAATAGAACAAAGGACTGCCCTAATATGGTTATGTTATCTTTATTTCAAGAACAATAGCACTCCTATATATAGAACAATGGATAGTGATTATGTAGTAGGCTGTTCTGGTGCACAGACTACCACAATTATGTATTTAAGAACTGTATGTCTGAGGATAAACCTCAGACTTAACAACATCTTTTACTACTTGTCTAACTTTACTTTTTTGAACACTTTAATTATCAAATCAAGCAATCACAAATCAGTAAGTGGCCATTTGTGATACTTCCACTCTATATAGATATCACATGTAAATACTCTCCAGGATATAGCTAATGTTCTGGCCTATCTACAGTATTATTTGTATAAAGTCACTAAGAGACAAGATAACTCAGAAACTAGCATCAACAATACCCTTTCTACTCTAACTATCCAGCTGCAACAATTTACATAGCTAGTATCAAACTCTCTCTCTCAATATTTGACTCTAGTGATAAACTTTCCTCTACTATCTCTTATATTGGCATTCTCTTCTTCAGCAGCCTCTCATATTTGCATCTGCCCTAAGCTTTTCTTCCCTCTAGACTTCAATAGCAATTGCAGTACTAGACAAGTATTTCTAAACTCCTGTGCTCTCTATATATGCCTGGTCTCTATCACAAACTTCATTTGGACCATAACTCTAAAAATACTCAACCAATTTCAATGATCTAAGTGGCTATCAAAAGCCCTTAAGAAGACCTTTCAAATGGTACCAAAAACATCTCAAGGCAATTAGTATTCACCAAGTTATTAGCAGATCAGTCTATGATCACTAAGTTATTAAATACTAAATTGCTGATGTCTTGGAAACTACTTGATATAATTATTTACTTCAACAACTATTGTGAAGCTCTCTTCAATGTGTTTCTTTTGGCTATGAATAGAACCCAAGATAATAAGATTCCATAGAGATATAAGGTTCTCAATATTTGCACATGATATTGTTCTTTACCTATAGATTATTATCTGTCCTTGAATAAAACAAAGAACTGTCCTAAGACAGTTAGGTTATCTCTATTTCAAGAACAATAGCACTCCTATATATAGAACAATAGATAGTGATTATATAGTAGGCTGTCCTAGTACATAAACTACTACAATTATGTATTTAAGGACTGTATGTCTAAGAATAAACCTCAAACTTAACAACATCTTTTGCTACTATCTAAAACTTTGCTTTTTTGAGCCTTTTGATTATTAAATCATCAACTCACAAATCAGATAGTAAATAGATTAACAAAAATAGTCCATTTTATTCCTACTATAGAAAGAACATTAGTGGAAGAGCTAGCTAGATTGTTTAGAAATAATATATAAAAGTTGCATAGACTATCTAAAAGCATCATCTTAGATAGGGGACCCTAGTTTGCAGCAGGATTAATAAGGGAGTTGAATAAGATGTTAGGGATTGAAAGCAAAATGTTGACAGCATTTCACTCTTAGACAAATAGACAAGTAGAGAGGGTTAATCAGAAGTTGGAACAGTACTTAAGAATATTTATCAACTATAGACAAGAACAATAGCCAGACTGGTTAGGAACAGCAGAGTTTGTATACAACAATAAAGTACACTCAAGTACAAAGACATTGCCCTTCAAAGCAAATTATGGGCAAGATCCTAGAATGAGGTTTAAAGTAAGGATGAAAGAGAAGTATGAAGAGGTAGAGAAATTTGTAACAAAAATAAAGAAGATTTAGGAAAAAGCAAAAGCAATACTAGAAAAGCATGAGAAGAGATGAAGAAGTATGTAGATAGAAAAAGAGCAAAAGTTAATGAATATAAAGTAGGAGAACTAGTAATACTAAGTACTAAGGATCTGAAATATCAAATGATTAAAAGAAGAACAGAGAAGTTGATGGAGAGATTTGTAGAATTTTACAAAATCAAGAAGATTATATCAACAAATACAGTAGAATTAGAACTGCTAGCTACTATTAAAATATATCCAGTAGTCAATGTTAGTAGGGTATAAAGATATATAGAGAAAGTGGAGGGAAAAAGAAAAAAACAGCCTATCCCAGTAATAATTGAAGGAGAAAAGGAATGGGAGGTAGAAAGAATATTAAATAAGCACCAGATTAAAGGAAAGAATAAATATCTGGTATAATAAAAGAGATTTATGGTAGAATCAGATACTTGGAAAGAAAAGAAAAACCTGGGTAATGCAAAAGAGGTGATAGAGGAGTTTGAAAAGGAGTACAGAAGAGATATAGAAGATATCAGGAGACAAGAAAAAGAAAAAGAAGTATTCAGAAGAAAAGAATTGCTAAAAAGATTTATGGCCAAAAAGTTATATGGGTGGACAGATTAAAGGTATGATAAGAAGTACTGGATAAGGTTAGAAATAAATTGGAAATACTGGAAGAGAGAACCAATTAGAGAACAAAGAATGATAGAAACAATCAAGGAGAAAGAAAAAGAAATTAGCCAAAAAGAATCTGGACTTAGAGAGTAAAACAAAGAAGATGATAAAATGGGCAATATACAAGATCTATATGAGAAACTATAAAAGAATCCTCAGAATGAGGAACCTTAAGAGGGGGGTGGTGTTATAACTTAGTAAAATAGCTAAGTTATTATTTATATTTCTTTTCTTTTCTTTTTTCTTTTTTTCTTAGTTGGACTTATTACATAAGAAAGAAGTATAGGAAAGTATTATATAACTAATATCATATATTACAGTCACATGTCAGAATATCACATAAATAGAGTTACATAATAAGTATGGAAGAGTAGTACACAAACCATACAGTAGTTGTACAAGTAGTATACAAAATCCAATAGGAACTCTATTGAGTTCTTCTTGTTAACTCAGACTTGGAGAGTAATTAAGTTATCTTAGGCTAAGCTATTATATAGATAGTAAAAGAGATAATGGCAATAAAAGATAAAGAAGACAAAGATAATACAATAAATGATATGTCAGTATATTAAAACTATCACAAAAAAGTGACTACTAAATAATAACATGGAGGTATAACAAAATACCTGTTCAAAGAACTATATAAATAGCTAGACTCTCATTAATAAGTAGCCTTGCTAATATCGCTCTTTTGGTATAGTAGTAAACTATAATAGTATATGACTACTAGTCTATAGTACAACTATAACAAAGACTAGGTTGGACTTCAGACTTGATTGGACTAATTATAGATATTAAACTAAAGGAGAAATATTGGATAAATCTTAGGATAATTATAAACAAATCTTATTATAGTTATGAACTTTAGGATAAACAGAGAAACCTAAAACTAACCTATTTATAGATACTGACTCAACTAGTCACTTACTGTTATTTATTAATACTTAGATAGTAGTTTCTGTGATGTTACTAGTTAGAATAAATACAATCCAGAAAGAAAAGAGAATAGCAAGTTTTCTCTTTTTATAGTTTATCTAAAAATCTACTTCTTTTAGAATCCCATATTCTCTCCAGTCTTTGGACTAACTTGTGGAGTGTGACTAAAAGTCTTGATACTCACTCTTTTAATATAACTCTTCTGAAAACCTTAACTAGACCCTTTGTAAAGAAGTAAAGAGATATCAAGTATTAACATAGGCTCAAGGTTGAAGCATATATTCACTCTTGTGGTCTGGAGTTCTAACAGCTGTATTGACAGTGAACTGGGCTGCCAGACTAGCTTGAGAAGGGTAGTATCATAGTATGAGACAAACATATACCTTTGAGATCTACAATCAACTGAGATTTTCTTAAGAGAATATCAAAAACAGTATTTTTCTCTAGTTTCTATTGGATCAATCTATTATTTATTTTTACTTATGAGCTCTTTCTTTTCTGATTTTTATCCCCAATACTATATGACTACTTTTGAAGAAAGTGAAGGCCCATAGGGCCTTCTTCTTTTCATAGCTGAACTATTCCAGAACTATCACAAATAGCCACTTATATTAAGATCAAGTCATATCCCTATGCTAATGGCAGTTTAGTGATGAAATATACTAATATATGCATCCAAGGTTTTTTAGGTATCAAATTGAGTATTAATTTGTCTGCTAGCTATTCTGTGTGATTTTTGTTTTTCTGGCAAGAATTATATTTCTTTATATATTGTTTTACTTCTTTAGTTACTCCTGGCCACCAGAAGTTTTGAGTGACCAACTCTACTGTCTTCCACTGTCCTCTATGTTCTTTTACTAGTATATCATGATACAGCCTAATTATTTCTGCTCTCAATATATTGTTTTTAGGTACATACACTTTTTTCTTCTTATATATTATACCATTTACTTCTCTTTACTCTTTATCTCTTAGTATTTTTATCCCTGCTTGTTTCATTTCTTCTACTATCTTGACTATCTTATTGTCTTTTACTTTTGACTTTCTTATTTTCTTCAATAGATCTATTCTTTCTATAATTACTTTTATCCTTTCTGTTTTCTTAACTTTTAGCCATTCAGACTTTACCAAAATTTTATCCTCATTGTCCCTTTTTACTCCTACCTCCTAGTCTAGTCTCCTACTCAAGTTATCTGCCTTCTCTATTTTACTCCCAGAAACATACTTTAGTATAAAATCAAATCTTGATAGATACAATATCTATCTCACTTGTCTTCTATTCAATTTTTGCACTTTTATAAAGTATTCAAGATTCTTATAATCTATCCAAATCATGAACTTAGATATTGTTCCTTCCAGAAAATATCTCTATGCCTCCAAGTATCTAACTATTGCCAATATTTCCTTGTTGTGTATCTTATAATTTCTTTCTATGTTACTTAGAGATTTTGAGATAAAAGCAACTGGTCTTTACAATCCATCTGAGCACTTTATTAATAGTACTCCTCTAGTAGTATAATTTGATATATTTGCTTTTACTCTGAATTCTTTATCAAGGTCAGGGACTACTAATACTAGTCTGGTTGTAAAAACTTTCTTGAGTTTATCAAATGCTCATTGTTGTTCCTTTTCCCACCACTATTTTATATTCTTTCTTGTTAACATATTCATTGGCCTAGCTACTTGAGCAAAATTCTTAATAAACCTCTAATAATAGTTTGTGAGACCTAGGAATTTTCTAACATCTTTAACATTTTTTGGTTCTAGCTAACTTAATACTCTGTTTATCTTTTCTTTCTTTATTTCTATACTATTGGGCTCTATTACCATTTCTAGAAACTCTATCTTTCTCACTTTTTATATATATTTTTCTGGCTTGATATATAAGTCATTCTTCTCCAGTCTCTTTAATACTTTTTCTATAATTTTGTCATATCCTTCTTCTGTTTCTGTTCCAATCAATATATCATCTACAAATACAGCCATTTTCCCTTTATTAATCATATCTCTCAGGATTTCATTTATTATTGCCTAAAATGTAGTTGGCAAGTTTGTTATTCCAAAGAACATAACTATTGGTTCAAAGAATTCTACATATATTATAAATGCTCCTTTTCACTCATCTCCTTCTTTAATCCTCACATTATTAAACCTCCACTATAAGTTTATTTTAGTGAATACTTTCTTACTCCCCATTGTATTTATCAAATTTGTAATCAATAGTAGCAGATAGTTATTTTTCACTGTCTAGTTGTTTAGACTACAGTAGTCTATTACTATTCTCTTACTTCTATCTTTCTTTACTACAAAAAACACTAGTGGCATCTAAGAGAATTTTGATAGTCTAATATACTCCTTTCTAAGTTGGTTATTTACAAATTTTTGGACCTTTTCTTTTTTGTCCTTTGATAATGGGTAGATTCTTTCTTTCTTAGACTTAAATATCTCCTTAAGATCTATAGTATAATCCCAGACTTTTTTTGTAGACATCCTCTCTGACTTTATCTTCTTAAATACCTTTCTCTACTTCAGGAATTTTTTTGGGACCATTTTCTCAATTTTTCTATGATTTATCTTGATCTTCTCTTCTCTTTTCCAATTTTCTTTATTATCTATAGTCTATCTTACAATTTTCTTTTTCTCTAGAGTAACTACTTGTTTTCTCTTCTTTATTTTCTTATTTTCTTTCAACTTGGTGTTTCTTTCACACAATAGTGGGCATCTTGTCATTTTAACCTCTCTTGTCTTTCAGTTGATTTCTAGATTATGGACTTATAGCCATAGCATGCCCAATATTACATCTGTCCTTTCTAAGTCATATATATCTATCCTTATCCTTTTAATATGGTTTTTATAGTATATATTGACTTCTATCTGATGTGTAATTGCTCTTCCACTATTATTTGTACTATCTATATTTCTTACTGTCACCAGTCTCTCTAGTTTCTGTAGCCTAAATCTATGTCTAGCTGCCATTTTTTTATCTATAAATATTTCTGTTACACTACTATCCAAGAGTACTTTCACTATTATGCCTTTATGTATATTTACTTTCTCTACCCCTATATTCAACCATATATTATAAAATAGTTCCCAGAAAAGAAACTATTTCCTATATATTCCTCAACTTAATGGATAATATTCAGAAGTACAATACAAGAGAGATATAAGTAGTATGGGAAGGCTTATGTAAGATATGTACAGTTATTAGTAAGGATCATGTGATTGTGAGAGATAGGTATATAGACCAACAAATATTTGTATAAATAGTTGTATAATCTAACAGAGAACTCTATTGAGTTCTTTCTAACCAACTATCTTAATTAAGCTCTAAGCCTTCATGACTTTGCACTAACATAAGAACTCAATACCTATTGTTGACCCTGCATCTCACAGCCTCAATACTCTCTTATCCTACTTATTCTCTTATCATTCTTGCTAGTAAGTATAGTGCTTACAAGTATTTTAGATAGTAGGCCCTAGCTGTAAAGGGGACTTTACTGTTAGTTAGAGATAGTGGATAAAAGACCTGGACAAAACTTGTGTCCCTGCCTAAGACCTAATCTCTATATCAAGTGGAACTGTATTTAGTCTTTTACTATTAGCTCTATACTACTAGTTCATTATAATCAGTCTACACAGGAGAACAATGGTAATCTCTTAAAGGTTTATCTAGCTTAGAGATTTCCTTTTTAAAAATAATATTGTTTCACCCTTCTAGTCAGTAGCTAGTTATAAGTTCAGACAAAAAAGACTACTCTTCTTCATATAAGAAATCATCATCATTATCATTATTCCTATTACTACCATTACCACTATATATATCTCAATAACAATAATAACAATCTATAGAGTAATCTGCTACTCCTACACCATCTCCTCTCACTAGAAAGAAACAACTTCTTATCTTAATTGCTAGCCTACAGCAGCAGATGACTATTCTATTACAACAAAGTGAAGGAGCAAGAGTGGAGGTAGTAAAGCCCCCACTGTTTAGTGGAAAGATAGAAGAAGTAGGAGTGTTTGTTAATATAGCTCATTTGTATCTAAGGATAAAGATAATAGAGGAGTCAGAATCAACAAAGATAGTCTGGGTACCATTCCATGTGTAGGGGAGAGGTAGTAGAGGTATGGAAGGACAACCTGTTAGATAAGTTATTGAAGAGAGAATTAGAAGTAGAGACAATGGAAGAGTTATTTAGTAAGATAAGAAATGAGTTTAAAGAAACAGTAGAGAAAGAAAGAAAAGTAAAACAGTTGAGAATAATAGAACAGAGAGGAAGAACATATGATGAGTATGTCCAAGAATTTAAGAAGATTGCAAAAGAAAGCAAATATGAGGGATGACCCCTTATAGAGGAATTCAAAAGAGAATTAAGTAGAGGAATTAGGAGAAAGTTAGCAGAAGTAGAAAGCCTTCCCTGCACAATTGAAGAATGGCAGGAGAGGACAGTAAGACTGGATAGAAACTAGAGGCAAAGTAGAGTAGAAAAAAGGATGTTGGAGAGAAATATGGTACGCCTACAAGGAAATGTATAGCCTAGAGGAGGATCATATAGAGGAAGAGGAGGACAGATTATATAGAGGCTAGGGAGCCAGTATAGAGAAGGATATCAGAATAGAAAGGAATAGCTGGAGCTAGCAAGAGATTCCAACACAATAAGAGTATGTCACAAGCTTCATTTAGACTATAACTCTGGGAATACTTGACTGATTTCAACAATATAAATAGCTACCAAAAGCCCTTAAGAAGACCTTTTAGATGGTACCAAAAGTTTCTTGTCAAAACAACACTAAGGGAGTAAAAGATATATAGCACACACTTTGGCTGCTGGAAAAAGTATAGATGAAAGTAGGATTGGAAAAGTTGAAAAACTATAAAGGAATAGCAGTAAAAGCACTGTTGGATAGCAGGGCAACAGGTCTATTCACAAACACAAAGTTTACAAAGGAGAAAGAATTTAAGCTAGAAAGATTAAAAAATCCTCTACTAGTACAAAACATAGATGGAATGATAAATGTGGAAGAAGCAATCACTTATTAAGTAGAATGCAATATATTCTTCAAAGGACATATTGAGAGGACACGAATGGATATATACAATCTAGAAAAAACAAAGGTAATATTAGGTATGCCATAGTTAGCTACCTATAATCCAGAAATCAACTAGGAGAAGAGAGAGGTGAAAATAATATACTATCTACTGATATGTAGAAAGAGAAAGCAGGAAGAAAAGAAAAAAGTGGTTAGGAAAACAGAAGAGGAAAAAACAGTAGAAAAACTAGTACCAAGGAGATTTTGGAAATGTAAGAGAGTATTTGAAAAAGCAGAGCCAGAGAGGATACCAGTATAAAAGGTCTGGGACTATACAATAGAGTTAAAGGAAAGCTTTATATCTAAGAAAGAGAAGGTATATTTGTTGTCAAGGAAGAAGCAAGAGAAAGTACAGGTGTTTATAGAGAACTAACTACAAAAGGGATATATTTGACTATTAAAGTTGCCACAAACATCTTCTGTTCACTTTGTAGCTAAAAAGGATAAAAAACAATGAATAGTGTAGGATTACAAACATGTGAACCAATAGACTATCAAAAATGGTTACCCATTACCACTAATTGCTGATATCCTGGATGGAATAGGAAATAAGAAGGTTTTCACAAAGCTAGACCTGAGATAGAGGTACAACAACATTAAAATCAAAGGAGACAAATAAAAGACAGCATTTACAATATACATTAGAGTCTATAAGCCAACTATAATATACTTTGGGCTCACAAATTCCTCTGCTATTTTCTAAACAATAATAAATGATCTATTCCACAATATAATAAATCAAGAAAGCATAGCTATCTTCATTAACAATATTATTGTAGTAATGGAGACAAAGAAGAGACATGATAAAATAGTAGAGGAAGTGTTAAAGTGACTCGAAGAGAATGATCTCTTTGTAAAACTAGAGAAGTATCAGTTGTTGTGAGAACCTTGAGTAGGAAAAGGTTTCCACAACATTCGAACATCCAACCTAAAAACCTCCAAGCACACAATAAAGTAGAAAGGCATAGTAAGGGGATTAATAAGCTAAGTCACATGACAAGGTCAGGTGACCATAAGAACATTCTGGAAGAAATACGTGACCATGGGACTCTAGGGTACAGCCACTGTAGTAATAGTATAAGTAGGGCTGTAATCCAACGAAGAACTCCATCGAGTTCTTCCTGAACATCCACCTAGGGTGACCACTAAGAACATTCACTGTTCCTCGGTAACATAAGAACTCGATACCACATCCGAGCACTGTTCACCTCGAA
>Ga0154001_1000215_pt1 | contig 18020 bp, 18 predicted proteins | sample TSNJ085MetaG_FD_104699 | JGI IMG/M metagenome (GOLD analysis project Ga0154001, IMG submission 104699) | Attine ant fungus gardens microbial communities from New Jersey, USA - TSNJ085 MetaG | ecosystem: Host-associated > Fungi > Mycelium > Unclassified | place: USA: New Jersey, Wharton State...
CCCGCGCTGATCGGCGGCGTTCTGTGCTTCTTCTATCTGACCGACCGGCCCGCCGACGCGAAGTGGCTCAAGCCTCACGAGCGCGAATGGCTGCAGGGCGAACTCGCCAACGATCGAAAGGCCCGCCCCCACGCGAAGCATTTCGGCTCGCTCAAGGCGATGACCAATCCGAAGGTGCTTTACCTGTCGTTCATCTACTTCGTCTATCAATGCGGCAGCCTCGGCGTCGGCTACTGGATGCCCCAGATCATCAAGGGATTCTCCAGAACGCTGAGCCACACGCAGATCGGCCTCATCGCCATGATTCCGTACCTTGCGGCGACGATCGCCATGGTGCTGTGGTCCAGAAGCTCGGATCGCCGCAACGAACGACGCCTGCATTCGGCGATCCCGCTCGGCGTTGCGGCGCTCGCCCTGCTGGGTGCGGGCCTCGCGACGAATCCCTATGTATCGATCGTGATGATCAGCCTGAGTCTCGCGGGACTCTACGCGTTCAAATCGCCGTTCTGGGCCCTCCCCACGCTGTTCCTCAGCCGGTCCACGGCGGCGGTCTCCATTGCCGTCATCAATTCGGTGGGCAATCTGGGCGGCTTCGTTGGCCCCTTCGCCATTGGATTCATCAAGGGCACAGGAAAGAGTGCAACGCCGGGCCTGCTGTTTCTCTCGGCGCTGCTGGTCGCGTCGTTCCTGATGGCGTATTTCATTCGCATCGACGAACCCGGCACCGACGACGCGACCGGCGCGGTCCCGAATCACAGCCATTGAGTTTCCCTCGGCAAACCAGCGCGTCTGGTTCCCGGCTATTTTTGACCCGAAGACCCTTGCGAGAAATAAATCATGAATAACGCACCGAAAGCACGTCTTTTCTGCACCGCCGTCGCATTTGCGAGCCTCGTCGCCATATCGCCCGCACGGGCCGACGATAGCCCGACCATCTCGATCATGGTCGGCGGCATCTCGAAGTTCATCTACCTGCCCGCGAAGCTCGCCGATCAGCTCGGCTACTTCAAGGACGAGAAACTGAACGTCGAACTGCTGTCGCAACCGGCCGGCGTCGATGCCGAAAACGAACTGCTGTCAGGCTCCGTTCAGGCCGTCGCCAGCGCCTACGACCATACGATCGACCTGCAGAGCAAGGGCAAGGAAGTGCGATCCATCGCAACGTTCCTTCAGGTGCCGGGAGAAGTCGAAGTCGTATCGAAGGCGTCGCCGATGAAAAGCATGGCCGACGCGAAAGGCAAGACCCTGGGCGTGACGGGCCTGGGCTCGTCGACCGACTTTCTTACGCAGTACATGGCGCTCAAATACGGCATTACGTCGAAGGAGTATTCGACGCTGCCGGTTGGCGCGGACAATTCGTTCATCGCCGCCATTCAACAGCGGCGTATCGATGCGGGCATGACGACCGAGCCGACCGTGTCGAGACTGCTTCAGAAGGGCGATGCGTCGGTCATGGTCGACATGCGAACCGTCGAGGGAACGCAGAAGGCGCTCGGCGGCATCTACCCCTTTACGGGGCTATACGTTAACGCCGACTGGCTGGCATCGCACAAGCAACAGGCGGCGGGTCTCGCGCGCGCGATCGCCCGAACCATGGTCTATATCCATACGCACTCGCCCGAAGAAATCGCCGACAAAATGCCGAAGGATTACTACGGCGGCGATAAGGCGCTCTACGTGCAGGCCCTGAAGTCGACCATGGCGATGTACACGCCCGATGGAAAGATGCCTGCGGGCGGGCCGGAAAATGTTCTCAAGATTCTGTCGACGATCAATCCGGCGATCAAAGGCAAGCATATCGATCTCAACCGGACTTATACGAACGAGTTTGTCTCGGCGGCGAAGGGATCGTGATTGGTCTTTCTCCCGGCGACGGTTGGATGCCGTGCCGGGAGTATTTTCGTGTGGGTATGCTGAAGCTGTCGTTCGGGGAACGGCCGGCTTCCTCACCGCGGATTACTCGCTTTCTTCAGCACGCCTTCAAGATCACTCAAAAGGTTAAGGGCGTCAGACTGCGACTCCTCATGAGACCACTGTCCGGCTTGTGTCCGCATGTCAGCGACCAGTTGCCGAAGCTCACCGTGCGGTAAATCGCTTGTGTGATTGAGGTACACCTCGTAAGCATCGTCGAGATCTTCCTCCGGTATGTGACGCATGGCGCCGTAAAGCTTGCTGTACAGCTTGCCCCGCTCAGGTTGAGCGATATCGTCCGCGTTGCGGACGAGCTCATCGAAATTGCTGATAGGCACCGTCGTCAAGGGCAAGTCGTCAATCATCCGCTCTACAAGCGGCGCAACGTTAGCTTCACGCGGCCACTCGGCGAATATTGCATCGTGCAGCGCCTGGAGATTGTCCGGTTCAAGGTGTTGCGCACCTATCTCCGCCAGAGCAAGCGACACGTCGAGTGCGTCTTTGTCATCCAGATAGGCATTCTGTTTAGCCATTGTATTGAGCAGCCTCGCGACCTCTTTCTGTTTTTGCCTGGGGGGCAAAGGCGAATTGGCAACGAATGGCCCTGCGAGCTGCGTCAGCTCTTTCATAGCGCCCGCGCGCTCTCCGTCTAATATGTGCTCGAGAAAGTTCTCGCGCATCTTGCTGAAAAACTCCATGCGGCCGGTCGGAGACAGTTTGGACCACGCAATCCGTATTTGCTTCCCCACCTCCTGTTCGTTGCGTCTATTTTCCGACTCCACGCGAACCAGGCCGCGGTTCCTTCGACGCTTGCTCATGGCCTCCGTCCCAGCAAACCCTTCGTTCGCCAGTCTACGATCTATCGCTCCTTCCAGGATTGCTTTCGACAAACTGCCACCCGTTTTGCGTTTGCCTAGAACAGAAGCGGGATTCTCGGGTAACGGTCCATTGAAGCGATCCGTTGGCACCGGCGTCGCGGCGGAACGAGTCAATGCCGATGATTCAGCAGAACCGAGTGGCGAGGGCACCGGGGCTTTGATCAGGGTCCTGAACTGGGCCAAGGCATGCTGCTCGGTCTGCCTGGCGGAGGCTCGGTAACCGTCCTTGCCAGTCGGCCTGGTGGCCCCAGACTGTGGAGCGGCAACGTTCAATGGTGGCCGTCCGAGCGCCGATTCCCGACTCCCGAGATCCTTCAACAGGCCAGGCACTGCGGGCCTGGCGCGCAGGACACCATGGCCCTCCTCGCCTGCCTGTTTCTTTCTCCGGGACTCCAGCTCGTCATGCCAGGAAGCGTCAGCGCTCGATTTCCCGGAAGAAGGTCCGGCATACGATGAAGCATTGAGGGAGTTCGATCTGGAGGTTTTCACGGTGAAATAGGTTACCCGTATGAGATGTCAACTGAAGTCAACACTTGCAACTGGAGAGAGTGCATCTGCTGCGCCATTGTTTATTTCGGCGCGCACAGTTCAGCAGCCTTCTGAGCATCGCTGATCGTCATCGGGCAGCCACCGCGCCCCGGGAAAATCAGCAAGAGAGGGATAGGCCAATCATTCTTGCCCTCTCTCATCGCAACCGACCGCTCAGGCGCGAAGATCCGTTCAGAAACACGACACCAGCGCGCGAGTTTCCCTCGCCATGTGGGATCGGCGAATGAGGGGAAATATCAGAGGAAACAAATGAGCGCCCGCCGCCGGGAGGCGAAAAAATACGCCGTCAGCTAATGGGGCCCGCTAACGAACACCGTTAGCCGCCCGTGTCGCCAAGCGCCGCGGCAATCTGCGCGGCGGCGGTACGCAACGGTTCGACGAGATCGGGCAGTTGCTCGAACGGCACGCGCGCGCTGGGGCCCGACATGCCGATACACAGAAAATCGCGCTGCGTCGACAACGGAATCACCACCGCGCAACCGATCACACCCTGGCCGTACTCCTCGTTGCTGAAGGCCCAACCGTGCTTGCGCACTTCGCGTATGTGCGCGGCGAATGCGTCGCGCTCCGTGATGGTGTTCGGCGCGAGTTCAACCAGCGGATGCGCGTCGAGCCACGCATCGAGCGCCTCGTCGCCGAGCGACGCCAGATAGAGCTTGCCAATCGACGTGCAGTGCAACGGCGCGCTGCGTCCCTGCTCCAGTTGCAGCCCACTCGCGCGCCGCACCTGCACCGCGTCGATGTACAGCACCTCGCCGTTGGCGATCGTACCGATCTGGCAGTGTTCCTGAATCTGGGCAGCGAGCCGTTCGAGGATCGCATGCGGTTCATCGGCGACAACCGCCGCTTCCAGCACCTGACTACTGAGCTCGATCAGCTTCGGCCCCGGCAGCACGAGTTTCTTCGACCCGATCGCGCGCTTGAGCAAGCCGCGCTCCTCGAGGTTCCCGACCATCCGATGCACCGTCGGCGCCGGCAGCCCCGCCGCGGCACCGATCTCGGCAAGGCTCAGCGCGCGGCGCGCTCGCACGATCGCGCCGATCACGGCAAAGATGCGATCGATGGGCTGGTCGTTGGACGGCGTCATGGGCATGTACGTATTCGAAGCGGGTTAAAGAATTCGCCCTCGCGGACGGCACCCGGCATTTTAGCCTGGAGTATTTCCAGCGATGCTCCACGCGCCTTGCGGGGCGCGGTTCGGCAAGGTTTTCGACGCAGCCGTTCGCCCCTGCGCACGATCGGCTGGAACCGGTCCCTGCTGCATCGCAATTTTGAAATCGATTGACGAACCCCCGAAAAAATCTCTAATATCGGAATTGTTTATTCCGTTTTATGGAATAAACACAGACCACCCTTTGACGGCACAGGCCGAATGCATCTGTAAGGTAGACCAACATGAATCTCGAATCGACGGCCGATATCGCCTCGAACGCGCCAGCATCGGAAGCCGCGTTGTCCGCCACGGTCGGGAGGGTGGCGCGGCGGCTCATCCCGTTCCTGTGCATCCTCTATTTCTTCGCCTATCTGGATCGCTTCAACGTCGGCTTTGCCGCGCTGACGATGAACCAGGATCTCGGGTTGTCGGTCGCCACCTACGGCTTCGCGGCATCGATGTTTTTCTGGGGCTACATCCTCTTCGAAGTCCCGAGCAATCTCGTGCTCGGCAAGATCGGCGCGCGCTTCTGGATTTCGCGGATCATGATTACGTGGGGTCTGATTTCGGCGGCCACCATCTTCGTGACGGGCAGCACGAGCCTGTCGACGCTGCGCTTTCTGCTCGGTGCCGCCGAGGCGGGATTTCTGCCCGGCATTCTCGTGTATCTGACCGAGTGGTTTCCACGCGCCGACCGCGCCCGCATGATCGGCCTGTTCCAGATCGCGATGCCGCTCTCCGGCGTGCTCGGCGCACCGGTCTCGTCGCTGATCCTCGCGCATATGCATGGCGTGGCCGGTCTCGCGGGATGGAAATGGCTCTTTCTCACCCAGGGTCTGCCGTCGGTGCTGCTCGGCATCTCGTGCCTGTGGCTGTTGCCGTCGCGCCCCTCGGAAGCGAAATGGCTCGGCAATCGCGAACGCATCGAACTCGAACGCGTGCTCGACGCCGAGCGCCAGCAGACCGAAGCCGTGCGCGTCTTCTCGCTGCGCGAGGGCTTCACCAATCCGCGCGTGCTGGTGCTGGCGCTGCTGTTCTTCTGTCTCGTGTGCGGCTCGACCGGCGTCGGCTTTTTCCTGCCACTGATCGTCAAGGACTTCGGGCTGTCGACCGTACAGATCGGCGTGGTCACCGCGATTCCCTATCTGCTTGCCGTGATCGGCATGGTGTGGTGGTCACGCCGCTCGGACATCAAGGGCAAGCGCATCGAGTACGTCGCGCTCGCGGCGATTTTCGCGGCCGCGGGTTTTCTGCTCGCCGCGTTCACGCTGAAGACGCCCGTCGTCGCCGTGATCGGCCTGAGCATGGGCTGTGTCGGCATCTTCGCGAGCTTTCCGGTGTTCTGGACCTTGCCGCCGTCGTTTCTGACCGGCACGACGGCCGCCGCGTCGATCGCCTTCATCAACTCGCTCGGTAACGTCAGCGGCATCGTCGGGCCGGGCGTGATCGGCTGGACGCGCGACGTATCCGGCGGCTTCACGCTCATGCTGGGCATCCTCGCGGTATTGATGGCAATCGCCGCCGCGCTTTCCTCGGTGTTCGCCCGCATGAACGCGCGCAGCGAACCCCATCTCGCGCAACCTCATCCGAACCGCTGATTTTCCGGAGACGACTCGCATGCAAGGCTTACCCGAAATCGCGTTGATCGGCTGCGGCGGCACGATCTCGACGCTCGCCACCGATCCGCTCGACACGATCGACTATCCGGAAACAGGCGAACGGCTCGACGTGGCCGCGGTACTCGAACGCGTCCCGCTCGCGCAGCGCTTTGCGCGCATCCGCGCCGTGCCGTTCCGCGCAACCGGCTCGTCCGCATTCGGTCCCGCGGAATGGCAGGATTTGCGCGCCGCCATCGAGGCGGTCGCACCGACCGTACAGGGCGTCGTCGTGCTGCATGGCACGGCCACGATCGAAGAAACCGCGTTCTTCCTGCACATGACGCTGCGCACCGCGACACCGGTCGTGCTGGTGGGCTCGCAGCGTCCGCTGAACGTGCTGTCCAGCGACGCCGCCATGAACCTGCTGGCCGCGCTGCGTGTGGCCGGCTCGGCCGATGCGCGCGGTCATGGCGTGCTGGTCGTGCTCAACGACGAAATCCACAGCGCGCGCGATGTCGTCAAGACGTCGAACTACCGGCTGCAGACGTTCGCGTCGCCGCTTTATGGTCCGCTCGGCTACGTCGAAGGAGACGGCGCGTATTTCGCGCGCCGCTCGCTGCGCCGTCACGCGCCGGATAGCGCACCCGCCGCATGGACGGCCGACGCGCCGCTGCCGCGCGTGGACGTCGTGTACTCGGTCGCGGGCAACGACGGCGCGCTGATCGACGCGTCGTGCGACGCGGGAGCACGCGGCATCGTGTGCGCCGGTCTCGCGCCGGGCCTGCCCTCGCCGGCCGAACGCAAGGCGCTGCTGCGCGCACGCGAGCGCGGCGTCGCCGTCGTGCAGACAAGCCGCGCACACAGCGGAATGATTCCCGCGCGACGCTGGCTCGCCGAACACGGCATCGTCGCCGGCAGCGATCTCACGCCTCAGAAATGCCGGATTCTGCTGATGCTCGGCATCGCGCTCGGCTACGACACCGGCGGATTGCGCGAACTGTTCGCCACGCACTGAGAAGACTATCCGTCGCCCCAACATGAAAGGAGAACTCATGCTGAAACTGCCCCATCACAACCGTTACGAATACAGCGCGATCAACAACCGCAAGGACTACAGCTGGCCGGGCGGCAAGCGTCTTGCGCTCTACTTCGGCATCAACATCGAACACTTCTCGTTCGGCCACGGCATGCGCCATGCGATTTCGACGCAGCAGGTGCCGCCCGATCCGCGCACGTTCAGCTGGCTCGACTACGGCAACCGCGTCGGCGTGTGGCGGCTCTTCGATCTCTTCGACGAGATGAAGCTGCCCGCGTGCCATCTGATCAACACGACCGTGTTCGATTACGCGCCGGACATTCTCGAAGCCATCAAGGCGCGCGGCGATGAAATCATCGGCCACGGGCGCACCAACGCCGAGAAGCAGGGCGACATGTGGGAAGAAGACGAGGCGCGTTTTCTCGCCTATATCCACGACAAGATCCGCACCGACAGCGGCACCGCGCCGCGCGGCTGGATGGCGCCGTGGATGTCGCAATCTCACGTCACGGCCGATCTTCTCGACGAAACCGGCTTCCGTTTCGCGATGGACTGGCCGTTCGACGACCAGCCGATCTGGATGCGCACGCGCAACGGCCGCCTGATGTCGCTGCCCTATCCGCTCGAAATCAACGACTCGCCGCAGGTCGTCGTGCAGAAGCAGACCGGCGAAGCGTTCGCCCAGTCGATCATCGATCAGTTTGACGAAATGATCGAGCAATCCGAAAAGCAGCCGCTCGTCTGCGGCATCGCGCTGCACACCATGGTGGTCGGTCAGCCGTTCCGTTTGCGTGCGTTGCGCCGCGCGTTGCAGCACATCGTCTCGCATCCCCTGTTCGACCGCGTGTGGCTCACGCGCCCCGGCGCAATCTACGACCACTGCTGTTCGCTGCCGCAAGGCACGATTCCCGGCGACGACTACCCGTGGCGCGAGGGCGCAAGAGAGGGGACGCGATGAAACTCGCCGACAAGGTCGCCATCGTCACCGGCGCGGCGTCCGGCATCGGCGCGGATGCGGCCCGCACCTTCGCGCGCGAAGGCGCGAAGGTCGCGCTCGTCGATCTGAACGGCGATGCGCTCGCGAGCGTCGAGCGCGAGATTACCGAAGCAGGCGGAGAAGCGCTCGCGATCTGCGCGAATGTCGCCGATGCCGAAGCGGTGCAAGCCGGCGTCGCACGCGTGCTGTCGTGCTGGCAGCACGTCGACGTATTGCTGACCTGTTCGGCGATCTCGCCGGGCGGACGCGTCGACGAACTGGACGAGGCGACGTGGGATCGCGTGTTCGACATCAACGTAAAGGGCTGCTTTCTATGGGCCCGCGCCGTCCTGCCGACGATGCTCGCGCGGCAGCGCGGCTCGATCGTCTTCGTCGGCTCGCAACTGGTGGCGTCGAGCGGCGGCGGCAACGCCTCGTATGTCGCGAGCAAGGGCGCGGTCGCCACACTCGCGAAGACGATGGCGGTGGACTACGCATCGCAGGGTATCCGCGTGAACGCGCTGATGCCCGGCGTGATCGACACGCCGATGTCGCGTACCTCGATCGGACGCAGCGCCGATCCGGACGCGACCCGCACGCGCTGGCAGAACCGCCATGCGATGAAGCGCTTCGGGCGCGTGGAAGAAACCTCGCGCGCGGCCCTCTTTCTCGCCAGCGACGATTCCTCGTTCACCACCGGCAGCTGGCTTTTCGTGGACGGCGGCTGGTCCGCCACCTGAGCGCACGCGGGCCGTATCCGGCCCGCGCATTGCGCAACATCAACAATCATTGAAGGACACTTCGCATCATGGGCAAGAAACTTAGCGACGCACAGATCCAGCACTATCGCGACTTCGGCTACGTCAGCCCGGTCGACGCCTTTCCGGCCGATCAGGCCGCGAACTATCTTCAGCAACTCGAAGCATTCGAGGCAACCCGCAACCAGCAGATGGGCAAGGGCTTCAATTTCAAACCGCATCTGCTCTTTCCGTGGGTGGACGAAATCGGCCGTCACCCGGCCGTGCTCGACGCCGTGGAAGACCTGATCGGCCCGGACATCCTGCTATTCAATCTCGCCGTGTGGCCCAAGAAAGCGCATGACCCGGCTTATGTGTCCTGGCATCAGGATTCGACCTACTTCGGGCTGGAGCCCAGCACGCAGGTCACGATCTGGGTCGCGCTGACCGATGCGTCGATCGAAGCGGGCTGCATGGAAGTCGTGCCCGGATCGCACAAGCTCGGCCAGTTGCATCACGGCGAAGTGCCGTCCAAAGACATTCTGTTGTCGAAAGGCCAGACGATCGACGTCGACTACGATCGCAGCAAGACCGCCTTCATGCCGGTCAAACCGGGACAATTCTCGATACACGACACCTATCTGATCCACGCATCCGGTCCGAACCAGTCGGATCACCGGCGAGTGGGGCTCGGCTTCAGCTACATCCCGACGCACGCGCGCAATGTCGGCTCGACGCGTCTGACGGCCATGCTCGTGCGCGGCGAGGACACATTCGGCTATTACGACGACGAACCGCGTCCGCGCGTGAACAACGGCGAAGCGGAGCAGGCCTTTCATCAGGAAGCGGTTGCCCGCTTCCAGCGAGGACTCGACGAGCAGGCCGCCAAGTATTGAAGCGTTAGCGCGCGGGAGTTCGTGTATCGCGCTCCCGCGGCGATCGGGCATCGTCGCCGTTAAATGCTGTGCAAGAAAACTCACCAGGAAAGGAGTAGGGACAATGTCACAGTCATTTTCGCAAGCCGCATCTACGACTGCCTCGAACCGGCTGGTCAGCGCGACCACCTCGAAGGTCGCCCGCAAGCTGGTTCCGTTCCTGCTGGTTCTGTATTTCTTTGCCTATCTCGACCGCTTCAATGTGGGCATCGCTTCGCTCACGATGAACAAGGATCTGGGTTTATCCATGGCGGCCTATGGATTTGCCGCTTCCATGTTCTTCGTGGGCTATATCCTTTTCGAGGTTCCGAGCAACATCGTTCTAGGCAAAGTCGGCGCGCGTTACTGGATCGCCCGCATCATGATTTCGTGGGGCGTGCTGTCGTCCGCCATGGTCCTCGTGCAGGGTGAGACCAGCATGGCGGTTCTGCGATTTCTGCTCGGTGTGGCCGAGGCGGGCTTTTTCCCCGGCATCGTCGTTTATCTGACGCAATGGTTCCCGAGGTCGACCCGGGCCGGAGCCCTGGGCATGTTTGCGGTGGCCATGCCATTGGCCGGCGTCGTGGGCTCGCCCATTTCCGCCGTGATCCTGAACTACACCGATCATGTGCTGGGCATGCAGGGCTGGAAATGGCTGTTCCTGCTCGAAGGCTTACCCTCGGTACTGCTTGGCATTGCCTGCCTGTGGCTGCTGCCCTCGCGGCCCGCGGACGCAAAATGGCTGAGCGCCGCCGAGCGATCCGCCCTCGAAGCGGTGCTCGAAGCCGAGCGCAAGGAAACCGAGGCCGTGCATAAGTTTTCGCTGATGGAAGGCTTCATGACCCCGCGCGTGCTGATCCTCGCATTACTGCTGTTTTGCCTGATCTGCGGCTCGTCCGGGTCCGGGTTCTTCCTTCCCCAGGTCATCAAGGATTTCGGCCTCGGTACGGTTCAGGTAGGCGTCGTGACGGCCATTCCCTATCTGCTGGCCGCGATCGCGACAGTCTGGTGGTCGCGCCAGGCGGACCGTCATCATGGGGGCATACGCTATGTGGCGATTCCTGCGGCCTTCAGCGCCGTCGGCTTCCTGATCGCGGCGACTTTCTTGCAGACGCCGTTTGTTGCCGTGATCGGTCTCAGCATGGCGTGCATGGGCATCTTCGCGACGTTCCCGGTTTTCTTCACGGTGCCCCAGACCTTCATGACCGGCCTCGCCGCCGCAGCAGCGATCGCGTTCGTCAATTCCTTCGGCAATATCAGCGGTATCGTGCTGCCCGGGTTTATCGGCTGGACACGCGACGTATCGGGTGGTTTTGCGCTGATGCTTTATATCCTGTCGGGGATTTTCGCTTTTGCCGTATTCCTGTGCTGGTGCTTCTCGGCGATCCATCGCCGGCAGCAGGCAGCGGATCGTCAGCAAGCGCTGGCATAGCACGAGAAGAGGTCGTCCGGCGCAACCGTGTAAGCGGGTGCCCAGCCTCTGGGGAGCAAGAGAGGCTGGTCCCGGTACAAGCTCAATAGCGCTTCGCCTGCTCGGCGTTCAGTTCCTGGAAGCGGCCCAGCGAGAACTGATGCGCCGCCTGTTCCGCTTCGCCATAGTCGACTTTCGGACGCGGCTCGTCGTCGAAATTGCCGTACCTGTCTTCGCCACGCATCAGCATGGCGCTCAGCCTGACATCGCTCTTGCATCGCGACGAAGCCGGGATGTAGCTCAGCGCCATGCCGACACGCCGAAAATCCGACTCGTTCGGACCCGATGCGTGAATCAGAAACGTATCGTGCAGGGAGCACTGGCCCGCCTTGACCGGCATGAATTCAGTACGAGACTTGTCGTACGGCACGTCGATGGTCTGACCGCGCGACAGCAGAATATTGTCGGACTTGACCTCCGCATGATGCAGCTGTCCCAGCTTATGCGAGCCCGGCACGACCTCCATGCAGCCGGACTCGATCGGCGCATCGGCCAGTGCGATCCAGACCGCAACCTGCGTGGAAGGGTCCAGCCCGAAGTAGGTCGCGTCCTGGTGCCAGCTGACGTAGGCCGGATCATGAGCATCCTTGGGCCACACCGCCATATTGAAGAGCCGGATATCAGGCCCGATCAGATCTTCCACGTAATCGAGAATGATCGGGTTATGAACAATTTCGTCGACCCAGCGAAACAGCAGATGCGGCTTGAAGTTGAAACCCTTACCTTTGCGCGGCGTGAAACCCTGCGCCTTGTTCTGCTGGTTCTGGCTGGCCTCGAATGCTTCCAGCTGATCCAGATAACCCTTCGCCTGCTCCTTGCTGAACACGTCCAGCGGATACAGAAAACCGTTGTCGTTGTATTTGTCGACCTGCGCTTGCGTTAATCCTTTCAGCATTGCCTTCTCCAAAAAAATGCCCCGTCGCGCGGGATGCACGGTGCGAGCACACTTCGTCATGACCGTTATACGGATCACTCTCCCCGACAATTTATTCCATATTTCGGAATTATTTATTCTATATTTTAAAATAAATGTCTCGAGTGTCAAGCAAACGCATTCCCTGACAGGAGACGTTGGGGGATGGGCGACGCGGGTTTCGTGGGGATGAAAGGAGAAGGTCCGGCTCGCCGCCGGGGGCTGCAACGTCCCGCCGGAGCAGGAAAAGATGGGGATCGGGAAGAACGTCCGGGACAGGCGTCAGCGGATCTGGCAGAGGGTGCCGACGTGCGGAGGTGGGGCATCGATCCCGACACGCCAGCGTGCCACGAAGCGCTTCTTCGCGCCATGACCGGGTGTCGGGTTGAGGGGAGTATGAGGAGAGGCTACCGAAGCCTCTGAAGCGGAAAAACGTGCGCGAAGCTCAGGACGCCGCCTGCTCGATCACCGGCTCGCATCGAATCGGAAAATTGACCGAGTTCGCGATATAGCACTTCTGATGCGCAACATGATGCAATGCCTCCGCGAGGCTGCCGTCGTCGCCGGCTCGAATCGTCACGCGCGGGCGCAGGACGATCTGCGTGAAACGCCCCTGTTCGGGGTCGTCCATCATCGTGCCTTCCGCCTCGTCCGCATACGCCAGCACACAGACACCCGCATCCGCGCACAGATGCAGATACCACAGCTTATGGCAGGCCGAGGCTGCGGCCACCAGCAGATCCTCGGGATTCCAGCGCGCCGCGTCGCCGAGAAACGCGGCGTCGGCCGAGCCTGCGATATCGGGCTTCGCGCCCGCGCGAATCGTATGGTCACGGCCATAGTCGCGATATCCCGACGTGCCGCTGCCCTTGTTGCCGGTCCAGTCGACCGTCACGCGATACGTGTGCTTACCGTAGGCCATCGTGTTCTCCTCTGAAGTCGAAGCGTTGCAGCGCTGCATGTGAGCGCCGCCCTCATCGCAAATCAGAGCATACCGTGGAACACCGGCTCGACCGGACCGGTCAGCACGACGCCACCCCGCCCGTCCCATTGCACCGTGACCGGCCCGCCGTCGCATTCCACCTCGACGGTGTCGTTCAGCAGCCCACGCCGGATACCGCCGCGCCGCACGCGCACGAGCCCGAGCCGAGCGGAATGCCGCCGCCGCGCTCCCAGATACGCAGCCGGATGCGGTTGCGGTCGATCACCTGAACGAAGTGGACATTCGTCCGCCTGGGGAAAAGCGGATGCGCTTCGATCCGCGGACCGATCGCGCCGACGTCTACGACCGAAAGATCGTCGACGAAAAAAGTGCAATGCGGATTGCCCATGCTGCAGGCGACGGGATCGCCTTCGAGCGGCAAACGGATCGTATCCACGGCCCACGCCAGCGGAATGTCGCGCCAGTCCAGAAGCGGTGCGCCCATCTCCACCGACACACCTCGCTGCGCGTGCCGGACGCAGGCGAGCAGGCCGCGCGTCGTGCGCAGCACGACCGACGCCAGGCCGCGCTCGCGCATCAGCAGATCGGCGACGCCGCGCGTGGCGCTGCCGCAGGTGTCGAGCACGGAGCCATCCGAATTCCAGAACACGAGGCGGGCCGCGGCATCGTCGCAATCAAGCACGACCACGAGCTGATTGAAGCCGATGCCCCGCTGCCGGCTCCCGAGTCGGCGCGCCATCTCGCCCGTGATCGGGTCGTCCTGCCCGCGCCTGTCGATGATCACGAAGTCGTCGCCGTTCGCGTGCATCTTCAGGAACGGCACCGTCATGCAAGGTTCGTCGGAGCGGGATGCCCGGCCCGCGCATCCTTCGACGGATGCCAGCCCAACTCGCGTTTCGCCTTGCCGGTCGAGACGGCGGGGTTGTCTTCGGCGATGTTGTAGATGCCGCCCTCCGATCGCTTGAGGGCGAGGCACGCGGCCCGCGCCGCATCGACGACGTGGACCGGGCTGACGCCCGTGGCCTGCTCCGCGCCCGTGCCGGGTCCGTACAGTTGCCCGTAGCGCAGCACCGTGCCGACGAGCGGCGCCGCCAGCACCTGACACTCCAGCGAAACCACGCCGTTGATGGTGACATGACGGTCGCCCTGCGCGTCGACGTCGAGCGAAGCGGTCTCGTCGAACGGCATCGGGCCGGCGCGATACGCCCACGCGATACTCTGGGCGACGAGGCGCGCCGCCTTCACGGCGACGGCCGCCGCGACCAGATTGCGCGTGCCCTCGTCGCGGACACGGGTGTTGCGCCCCACGGCCTCGCGCATCAGTGCCGGGTTGAGCCCCGCGGGAAGATCGGTGAGCTGGTGGATCACGCTATCGGGCACGATGCGCGCGAACGCCTCGTCGAGCGCGTGCGCGTCGAATACGTCGAGCACGACCGGCGTGGCGCCGAGCGCTTCGAGCAGCGGCGCGCGCGCCGCCTGGCGCGTGCTGCCGTACACGGCGTAACCGGCCTCGACGAGCATCGGCACCAATGCCTGGCCAATCGCTCCCGTCGCCCCCGCCACGAACACTTTCCTGCTGACCATTCTTTTCTCCTGGCAAAACCATTTCAACGACAATCCCGCCGTCAGGGCGAGCCATGCGCGGCAAACGGCGCGCACGTAGAATTCACCGTCATACGCGCTGCGCGCCGCCTGCCGAGTATAGGATCGGACGGGCTCACGCGTGGGCCATAAAGGATGGTGCGAATTGGGCCAACGGCTGCGCCGGCTCGCCTGTTTTCCTCGCGACGGGCGCTGCGACGGTCGCCGCATGGGTCACCGCGCGGTCACCATATAGGCAACATGGAAGGGACTGTGATCGATTTTCTGATTGAGCTGGGTCAGCACGGCACGCTGCAGCAGCGCGTCTACGAAGGCATTTATGCGGCGCTGCGCGACGGGCGTCTTCAGCCGGGACAGCGGCTGCCCGCTTCGCGCATCTGGGCCATCGAACTGGGTGTTCCGCGCAACACGATCCGCGAAGCCACCTCGGCGCTCGTGGCGGAAGGCTGGCTCGAAGCGCGCACCGGCACGGGGCTCTTCGTGCGCGACGTGCCAAGGCCGTCCGTTCGCGATGGCGAACCCGGCGCGGACACGCCGCACGACGTATCCGCTACCGCCGCGCCCGCCCGCCCCACGCCCGCGCTGTCCGCCTGGGCCGCACGGCTGCCCGCCGCGGAAGGGCTGCTGCCGGTTCACGCGCTATCGATCGACTTCCGGCTCGGTGCCGTTTCGTCGGGGGCGGAGCGGCTCTTTCGCTATCGGCGGCCAGGCGCGCTCGACGGAGACGCACGCGCCGCCCCGCTCGCCGCGTACGGCGACGCGGCCGGCGAGGCGCGTCTGCGTGAACGGCTTGCCGCCTATCTGCGCCAGTCGCGAGCGGTGCGTTGCACGGCCGACGACATCGTCATCACGAGCGGCTCGCATCAGTCGCTCGATCTGCTGTGCCGGTTGCTGCTCGACCCCGACCGCACGCTCGCGGTCGAGGACCCCGGCTATCCGGTGGCCGTGCATCTCGCGCGGCTCGCGGGCGCCGATGCGCTGCCGGTGCCGGTCGACGACGACGGCCTTGTCGTCGACGCGATTCCGGATGGCGTGGCCGGCGTCGTCTGCACGCCGAATCATCAGTTTCCGCTCGGCGTGGCGATGTCGCCGGCGCGGCGCGAACGGCTGCTCGCACGCGCCGCGCGCGCGCCGTTCTTCGTGATCGAGGACGACTACGACTGCGAGTACTATCAAGGCACCGCGCCCGCGCCGAGCCTGCAATCGTTCGACTCGCACGAACGCGTGATCTACGTGGGCTCGCTCTCGAAGATCCTGGCGCCGGGACTGCGGCTCGGCTACATCGTCGCGCCTCGCTGGTTGCGCGATCCGCTGCGGCACGCGCGCTGGATCGCCGATCGGCAAAGCTCCACCTATCTGCAGAATGCGCTGCTGACGGTCATGGCGAGCGGTGACTTCGCGACGCATCTGCATCGCATGCGCGCCGAATATGGCCGACGCCGCGCGGTTCTGCTCAGGGAACTGGAACGCACGCTCGGCGCATGGCTCAGTCCGCTGGCTTCGCGCTGCGGGATGCACGTGGCGGCACGCGTTCGCGGGCCGCAGGGTGCCGCGCCGCTATGCCGGATTGCCCGTGACGCGGGTATCGGAGTCTACGAAGGCCAGCGCTTTTCGATGACGGGAGCCGCATCGGACATCATGGTCTTCGGATTTGGCAACGTGACGGAAGCGCAGATCGTCGAGGGAACCGCGAGACTCGCCCATGCGTGGCGGCAGAGCGCCTGACGTTCTCCGGGTCGTCTCCGGGTCGCCCACTCAATGACACGGCAATGTCGTTCAGATCACCTTGCAAGCGCGTGCCTGTTCGATCCGATTCGCGGTACGGATAAATCGTCCCGCTTCATTTTTTGCCTTGCCTGAAGGCAGATCAGCGTCAACCGGCGGTCGCTCGTCGAACCATGCGATTGCGCTATTCACGTCGTATTCCTGCCGTTCGGCCAAGCTCCCGGCATGCACGCAATACACACTTGTGAACTCTTCACGCGGCGCCGCTTCGGTTGCTTTGCCCTACGTTGTCACCTAGAATTTTCGGCAGCGCCTTTTCAAGGATCGGATGACGTGGCCTCGCACAACGGAAAACCGGTGTCGTCGTTTGTTCCTCGGGGGATGCCCGGCCTCTGGGCCGTCCTGTTCGCGATCTGGATGATCGCCAATGCGTCGCTCGCGATCGAGCCCACGCTCGTCGGTCTTGCCATTACATGCGTCATCGCCCATGTCTTCGCCTCGTCGAGCGAAGCATGGCGCCGTCTTCGCATCAGGCCCGGCACGCTCTATCACTTCGTTGCCTATAGCGCGACGTTTCTCGTCGAACTCGTGCGCGCGAATCTCAACATGATGGCGTACGTCTACTCGCCGCGTATCGACATTCACCCCGGCATCGTCAAGGTGCGCACGCGTCTGGCGTCGCCGCTCGGCCGGCTCGCGCTGGCGAATTCGATTGCCCTGACGCCCGGTTCGCTCGTCATGGACATCCGCGACGACATCGTGTTCGTTCATTGGCTCGACGTGAAGACGACCGATATCGACTCAGCCACTCAAATACTTGTCACTCCTTTCGAACGACATCTGGAGAAAGTCTTTGGCTGAGATCATGTTGCAGATCGCCTCGGTGCTGATCTTCTTCGCGATCCTGTTCGGCGTGATCCGCCTCGTGCTCGGCAAGACGCTGATCGACCGGGTCGTCGCCATCGACATGCTCACGGTTATCTCGATCTCGCTGATCGCGCTTTACGCGCAGGCCTCGGGCCGTTTCGTCTATATCGACGTCGCGCTCGTCTACGGTCTCCTGAGCTTTCTCGCCGTGCTCGCGATTGCACGCTTTCTCGAAAGAGGGCTGTGAGCCATGTTCGACCTGCTCCTGCTGCTGATATGCGCCAGCATTCTTGCGAGCGGCCTGCTCGCGGTCTGCCTGAAAAACCTCATGGCCGCGATGGTGAGTTCGGGGCTGGCGAGCCTGTTCGCCGCGCTGGCCTTTCTGCTGCTCGCCGCGCCCGACGTCGCAATGGCGGAGGCTGCCATCGGCTCGGGGCTCGCGACCTTCATCTTTCTCTACGCGATCCGCAAAACCGGCTATCAGAAGGGCTAGCGCATGTTCGAACTGGTCGGCAACGTGTTCATCCTCGTGGGCGCCGTCTTTCTGTTCTCCGCGGGTCTCGGCCTGCTGCGCATGCCGGACTCGTATACGCGCATCCAGGCCGGCACCAAGGCATCGACGCTCGGCAACATGCTCGTGCTGATCGGTCTCGCGTTCTATCACCCGGACTGGACGTTCCGCCTGATTCTCGTCATTTACTTCGTGCTGGTAACGAACCCGGTGTCCTCGCATGCGCTGTCGCGCGC
>Ga0154001_1000216_pt1 | contig 17927 bp, 12 predicted proteins | sample TSNJ085MetaG_FD_104699 | JGI IMG/M metagenome (GOLD analysis project Ga0154001, IMG submission 104699) | Attine ant fungus gardens microbial communities from New Jersey, USA - TSNJ085 MetaG | ecosystem: Host-associated > Fungi > Mycelium > Unclassified | place: USA: New Jersey, Wharton State...
GAAATCGCGCTGAAATGCCCGACCGAAATCGCCATCACCGACCGGCGCGAAAAGGAACTGAGCGACCTCGGCTTCATTCCGCTCGTCCATTGCAAGAACTCGGACTACGCGGCGTTCTTTGCCGCGCAATCGGTGCAGAAGCCGAAGAAATACAGTACCGACAACGCGAACGCGAATGCCGTGCTGTCCGCGCAGTTGCAGTACATCTTCTCGGTGTCGCGCGTTGCGCACTATCTGAAGGCGATGATGCGCGACAAGATCGGTAGCTTCGCGTCCGCGCAAAACGTCGAAGTATTCCTGAATCGCTGGATTTCGCAGTACGTCCTGCTCGACGACAACGCCTCGCAGGAGCAGAAGGCGCAGTTTCCGTTGCGCGAGGCATCGATTCAGGTCAGCGAGATTCCGGGCAAGCCGGGCTCGTACCGGTCGGTCGCTTTCCTGCGGCCGCATTTCCAGCTCGACGAGCTGTCGATTTCGCTGCGGCTCGTGGCGGATCTACCGAAACCGGCCAATTCGTAATGGCGCGAACGGGCTGAACCGGGATGAGTGGACCGTCGTCCGGCGGCTCACTCCGACACGTGACCCGGGGCATCAAGCCCGGGGCACGTAAAAACTACCGCAAACCACCTTTCTGGGGAGTCGAGGAATTATGAAGGATATCTATCTAAAATTCGGAAATCCCGCGATCAAGGGCGAGTCGCAGGATAAGGACCACGCAGGCTGGATCGAGATCGATTCGTGGAGTCACTCGATCCTGCAACCGCGTTCGGCAACGGCCTCGACGGCGGGCGGCCACACCGCCGAGCGTTGCGAGCACTCCGACATGCGCTTCACGAAGGACATCGACGTGGTCAGCCCGCTGATTTATCAGCACGCGTCGGGCGGCACGACCTTCGACGAAGTGACGATCGACTTCATGCGCTCGGACGGCGAGGGCAACCGCATCAAGTACCTCGAAATCAAACTCAAGTACGTGATCATCTCCAGCATCACGCCGGAAGTCATCGGCGAAGGGCTGCCCACGGAGCAGTTCTCGCTCAAGTATGCGGCCGTGCAGTGGAAGTACACGCAGCAGAAGATCGGCGGCAACCAGGGCGGCAATGCGCAAGGCGCATGGAGCCTCACGAAGAACGACAAGACCTACGCGGTCTGACGCAAGCCGGCGTCACGCAGGGCAGGCGAGGGCGGTGCGCATTGGCGCGGGCCGCCTGCCTGCGTTTGTGCCTGCGCCCTATTGCTGACTGACATTACTTGAACCGATGAAGCGTTTCGAGCCAGGTTTGCTCGACAAGCTCTTCGACGATGATCCGCACTCGCCGGCACCGGCGGCGGTGCGGCAGTTGTCGATCGAAGAACTCAAGGGGACCGTTGCGCGCGATCTGGAGTCGATCCTGAACTCGCGCATCGTGTTCACGGAGTCCGACCTCGCGATGTTGCCCGAGTGCCGCCGTTCGATCCTGACTTACGGGCTGAACGACTTCGCGGGGCTCAGTCTCGCGAGCCATTACGATCGGGCGTTCATTTGCAAGTCGATCCAGCAGGCGATCGAGCGGCACGAACCGCGCCTGCAACGCGTGTCGGTGACGCTCGAACTGAATGAGCGCTCGACCAACGCGCTGTACTTCGGGATTCAGGCGATGCTGGTGGTGCATCCGGCGCAGGAGCCGGTGAATTTCGACGCGCTGCTGCAGCCCTCGACGCTGCAGTATTCGGTCACGCGCGCACGCGCGAAGTCCTGACGCCGGCGGCCATGGGCCGCACCGCGCGAGATAACAGGACGTAAAGGAAGTTTCGGGGGCGGGAGAGTCATAGATGGAAGAGCTGTTGCCGTATTACGAACGCGAACTGTCGTTCCTGCGGCGTTATTCGCGCGAATTCGCACAGCGCTATCCGAAGATCGCGGCCCGCCTTGCGATGACGGGGGAGCACTGCGAGGACCCGCACGTCGAACGGATGATCGAATCGTTCGCGCTGCTCGGCGCTCGCATCAACAAGCGTCTCGACGACGATTATCCCGAGTTCACCGAGGCGCTGCTCGAAGTTCTGTACCCGCATTATCTGCGTCCGTTTCCGGCGTGCTCGATCGCGCAGCTCGGCGTCGCGGGCTCGTTCGGCAACCTCACCGAGCCGGCCGTGATCGAGCGCGGCACGGAACTCAAGTCGCGGCCGATCCGCGGCGTGCAATGCCGCTTTCGCACCGCCTACGACGTGACGCTCGCGCCGATCCGCATTTCCGAGGCGCGTTACGTGCCGGCGGCAACTGCGCCGAGCGCGACCGTTCTGCCGCCGAACGCGACGGGCGTGTTGTCGATCACGTTCGAATCCACTTCGCCGCAATTCGATCTCTCCGCGTGGAAGAGCGGTGCGCTGCGCACTTACCTGCATGGCGAGCAGTCGTTCATCGCGGCGCTCGGCGACTGCCTGTTCGTGCATGCGATCGCCGCCTACGCGGAACCCGAACGCAACGGCCGCTGGCGCGCGCTTTCCGCGCTGCCGTTCGCGCAAGTCGGTTTCGACGAGGCCGACGCGCTGATCGACTATCCGGCGAAATCGCATCCGGCCTATCGGCTCCTCACCGAATATTTTGCGTTTCCCGACAAGTTCGACTTCGTCGACTTCGACCTCGCCGCGATGACCGCGGCGGCGGGCCGCTGCCAGCGGCTCACGCTTCACATCGTGCTCAAGGAAGTGCGCGGCGACTCGCACGTCGCGCGGCTGCTGGACACGCTCGCGGCGCATCATCTGCGGCTCTTCTGCACGCCCGTGGTGAACCTCTTCAAGCAGCACGGCGAGCCGATCCGCCTCGATCATCAGGCGGCATCGTATCCGGTCGTGGCAGAGGGGCGGCGCGCATTCGCCTACGAAGTCTATTCGATCGACTCCGTGCAGCTGGTGCGGCAGCGCGCGCACGAGGAATCGGTCATCGAGTTCCGGCCGTTTTATTCGCTGCGTCATGGCGAGACGATGCGCGCCGGCCACTACTGGTTTGCGCGGCGCGACGAGTGGGTCGCGCAAAAGAGCCCGGGCTACGAAACCGAAATTTCGATTGTCGATATCGACTTCGACATGGCCGAGCAGCAGAACGAAACATTGAGCCTCGAACTGACCTGTACCAACCGAGATCTGCCCACGAGCCTCGCGACCGGGATCGAAGGGGGCGACCTGTTTCTGGAAGGCGGCACGATCACGAGCAGCATCTCGCTGCTGATGCGTCCGACGCCGTGCGTGCGTTTCGAGCGCCGCCAGGCCGCGCACTGGCGGCTCATTTCGCATCTCGCGCTGAACCACGTCTCGCTCGCGAGCCAAGGCGCCACCACGCTCAAGGAAATGCTTGCGCTCTACGACCTGCGTCGCACGGCGGTGTCGGCGCGGCATATCGACGGCATTGTCGACGTCGAGCAGCGCGCGGCCGTGCAATGGCTGCCCGGCAAGCCGTTCGCGACCTTCGTGCGCGGCCTGGAGATACGGCTCACCGTCGACGAAGACCACTTCGTCGGCACGAGCCTCGGAACGTTCGTGCGCGTGATCGACGTATTCTTCGGGCTTTACGTGCATATCAACAGCTTCGTACAACTGGTCGTCGTGTCGCGACGCACCGGCGAGGAGATCATGCGATGCAGTCCCCGCAGCGGCGAATCGATTCTGGCGTAATCGGGCGCCTGCTCGACGAGCCGCACCGCTTTGCGTTTTTCCAGGCGGTGCGCCTGCTCGAACGCTGGTTCGTCGAGAACAGCGACGCGCGGCAGCGCGACGTGCTCCCGCAGCGCATCGGCTTTCGCAATACGCTGTCGCTCGCGTTTCCGCCCAGCGAAATCGCGGAGGCCGTGTCGTACGACGCGGCCGGCGCGCCGCTGGCCGATGCGCGCGAGCGTGCGGACGCGCTCGATGCCGGCGAACTCGAACGCGTGGATCTCACGCCCGCGTTCTTCGGACTGCTCGGCGGTCAAGGCGCGCTGCCGCTGCACTATACCGAGCAGATCGTCGCGCGCGAGCAATTGCGGCGCGACCGCGCCGCGCGCGAATTCTTCGACGTGTTCTCGAATCGCGCCACGGCGCTGTTCTATTCGGCGTGGAAGAAATACCGCCTGCCGTTCCATTACGAACTCGACCGCGACGAGCGCTACCTGCCGCTCCTGCTCGCGCTGGCGGGTGTCGCCAGCGACGGGCCGCGCGCGAGTCTGCAGGACGGCACGGGCGCGCTGTTCGACGAGGCGATAGCGGGCCATGCGGTGGCCGCGCGTCATCAGCCGGTTTCCGCCGCGTATCTGCGCCATACGCTCTCCGACTATTTCGGCGTGCCCGTGCGCGTCGAGCAGTTCGTCGGCAAGTGGTACGATGTGCCGCCCGACCAGCTTTCCATGCTCGGCCAGCGCAACGCGATGCTCGGCGCAACGGCGCTCGCGGGCCAGCGCGTCTGGCAACGCGACATGCGCGCGCGTCTCGTCATCGGGCCGCTGTCGAAGGCCGATTACGAGGCCTTCCTGCCGGGCGCCGAACACGCGGTCGCGCTCGAACGCATGCTCACGCTGCTCGCGCGCGTGACGCTCGAATACGAGGTGCTGCTCGTGCTGCGCCGCGAAGACGTGGGGCCTAGCCATCTCGGCGCCGGCGCGCGGCTCGACTGGGACGCCTTTCTTTGCACGCACGAAGCCGACTGCGATCGCCGCGACGCACGTTACGAACTGCACGTCATCCATTGAACACAAGAGCCCCGAGGCCGGACCGCACATCATGAGCACGCCCCTTAAAACCCTGATCGCCAAGCTGAACACGACATGCCGGCTCGCCGCGGAGCGCGCCGCGAGCGTGTGTCTGTCGCGCGGGCACTATGAAGTCGATCTGGAGCATCTGCTGCTCGCGCTGCTCGAAGAGCCCGCGAGCGATCTCGCGTGCGTGCTGCGCACGGCGCGTGTCGACGCGCATGCGTTGCGCGCGGATCTCGAACGCGAATTGCAGCGGTTCAAGACCGGCAATACACGTACGCCGGTCTTCTCGCCGCATCTGATTGCACTGTTCGAGCAGGCCTGGTTGATCGCCTCGCTCGACTCGCAGATCGGGCGCATCCGTTCCGGCCATCTGCTGCTCGCGTTGTTGAGCGCGCCTGATCTCGCGCAGTTCGCGCAGCGCATGTCGGCGCGTTTCGCGGACGTGCCCGTCGCGGAACTCAAGCATCGCTTCGACGAGGTCACGCAAGGATCGGTCGAGGCCGCGCCGCGCGAGTCCGCGAGCGAGGCCGATGCCGGCGCCGGGCCCGCCGCGCGCGATGCACCCGGCGCGCCGTCGAAAACGCCCGCGCTCGACACGTATACGACCGATCTGACCCAGCGCGCGCGCGACGGCCATGTCGACCCCGTGATCGGCCGCGAAGCGGAGATTCGCCAGGCGATCGACATCCTGATGCGCCGCCGCCAGAACAATCCGATCCTGACGGGCGAACCGGGCGTCGGCAAGACGGCGGTCGTGGAAGGGCTCGCGCTACGCATCGCCGCGGGCGACGTGCCGGAGCCGCTGCGCGGCGTGGCGTTGCGCGTGCTGGACATGGGGCTGCTGCAGGCCGGCGCGAGCGTGAAGGGCGAGTTCGAGAACCGCCTGAAGAGCGTGATCGACGAAGTGAAGAAAAGCCCGCAGCCGATCGTGCTGTTCATCGACGAGGCGCACACGATCATCGGCGCGGGCGGGCAGGCGGGCCAGAACGACGCGGCGAACCTGCTCAAGCCCGCGCTCGCGCGCGGCGAGTTGCGCACGATTGCCGCGACGACATGGAGCGAATACAAGCGCTACTTCGAGAAAGACGCGGCGCTCGCGCGGCGCTTCCAGGTGGTGAAGATCGAGGAGCCCGACGAAACGCTCGCGGCCGCCATGCTGCGCGGCATGGTGAATCTCATGGAGCGCCACTTCCACGTGCGCATTCTCGACGAGGCGATTACCGAGGCCGTGCGGCTGTCGCATCGCTACATCAGCGCGCGGCAATTGCCCGACAAGGCCGTGAGCGTGCTCGATACCGCCTGCGCCAAGGTGGCGCTCGCGCAGGGCGCGACGCCGGGCGCGATCGACGACGGTAAGAAGCACATCGAGCGCATCGAGGCGGAGATCGCCTCGCTCGAACGGGAGACCGTGCACGGCGCCGCGCACGATGAGCGGCTCGCCGCGCTGCGTGAGCAGCGCGATGCCGCCGCCCGCGAACTGGCCGACAACGAGGTGCGCCATGTCGAGGAGCGCGAACTCGTGGCGCGGATCACGGAACTGCGCGGCCAGATCGACGCGGCGCGCGAGGACAATACGTCATCCGAACGAATGCAGGCAGCCGATGCGGCGCGCGAGGCGCTGCCGCCGCTGATCGAGCGCCTGCACGCCTTGCAGTCCGAGGCGCCGATGGTCCCGTTGCAGGTCGATGCGCACGTGGTGGCCGAAATCGTCGCGTCCTGGACCGGCATTCCGCTCGGCCGCATGGTGAAAGACGAGATCGATACCGTTCTGAAGCTCGATTCGCTGCTGGCCGCGCGCGTCATCGGGCAGGACCATGCGCTCGAAGCGATTGCGCAGCGCGTGCGCACGGCGGGCGCGAATCTCGAAGACCCGAACAAGCCGCGCGGCGTCTTCATGTTCGTGGGGCCGTCCGGCGTGGGCAAGACCGAGACGGCGCTCGCGCTTGCCGACATTCTCTACGGCGGCGAGCGCAAGCTCGTCACGATCAACATGAGCGAGTATCAGGAAGCGCACAGCGTGTCGGGTCTGAAAGGCTCGCCGCCCGGCTACGTCGGTTATGGCGAGGGCGGTGTGCTGACCGAGGCCGTGCGCCGCAATCCGTATTCGGTCGTGCTGCTCGACGAAGTGGAAAAGGCCCATCCCGACGTGCTGGAAATGTTCTTCCAGGTCTTCGACAAAGGCACGATGGACGACGCCGAAGGCCGCGCGATCGACTTCCGCAATACGCTCATCATCCTCACGTCGAACGTGGGTTCGACCGCCGTCATGCAGGCGTGCCTGAACAAGTCCGCCGAAGAACTGCCGGATGCGCAGGCGCTTGCCGAGCTGTTGCGCCCGCAGTTGTACAAGACCTTCAAGCCGGCCTTCCTCGGCCGCATGAAGGTCGTGCCCTATTACCCGATTTCCGACGACGTGCTGGCGGAGATCATCGAGCTGAAGCTGGAGCGCATTCGCCGCCGTATCGAAGCGAACCACGGCGCCACGTTCGAATGGGACGAGTCGCTCGTCGACGCCGTGCTCGCGCGTTGCACCGAGGTCGACTCGGGCGCGCGCAACGTCGATCACATTCTGAACGGCACGCTCCTGCCGGAACTCGCGCAGCAGATCCTGGAGCGTATCGCGCAGGGCACGTCGCTCGCGCGCGTGAGCGTGCGCGCGGACGAGGCTGGCGAGTTCGAGTACACGGTGGAATGACATGACGGATATGACCGCGCTGCTCGCGCCCATCAACGAAGCGTCGCCATGCGGCGACGATCTGCTGTTTTCGTCGGACTTCGATGCGATCCAGCATGCGCGCCGTTTCGACGACGCCTCGCTCGATCAGGGCGAATGGATCACCGACATCAAGGAAGCCGACTGGCCCTTCGTCGTCGAGCGTTGCACGGCCCTGCTGGGCACGCAGACGAAGGACCTGCGCCTCGCCGTGTGGCTGACCGAGGCGCTGGCGATTCAGGACGGCGTGCCGGGACTCGCGCAGGGCTACACGCTGCTGACCGGACTCGTCGAACGGTATTGGGAGCAGGTGCATCCGCTGCCCGAAGGCGACGACACCGAGTATCGCCTCGGCAACGTCGCATGGCTGGCGGGCCGCTCGGCGGAGTTGCTGCGCTCGGTGCCGCTGACGCAATCGGGCGTCGCGTTCAGCGCGCTCGACTGGGATGTCGCGATGCACGTCGCGCAGGCGGTCAAGCGCGATCCCGATCACGCAGACGACATCGCGCGCGGCAAGCCGTCGGTGGAGCAGATCGACGCCTCGAAGCGTGCCACGCCGGCCGCGTTCTATCGCACGCTGCTCGCGCAACTGAAGGCCTTCGAGGGCGCGCTCGCGGCGCTCGACCAGGCGCTCGACTCGCGCGCCGGGGATGCCGCGCCCAGTTTCCGCCAGGCGCGCGACGCCTGCGAGAGCGTTTATCGACTCGCGGAGCGGTTTGCGCGCGACGTGGGCGTGAATCCGCACGAGGCCGAGCAGCAGCAAGAACAGGAACAAGGGCAGGCCGTGCCGCCCGCCGGCGTATCCGCGGCGAACGAGCGCGCGGAGCCGAGCTTCAGGACACCTTTGCCGGTCGAGGACACCATGGCGAATCCGATTCGAATGCCGGTCCGCACGCACGCGGGCATCCAGAGCCGCGCCGAGGCCGTTGCGCAATTGCGCGCGGTCGCCGTTTTCTTTCGCGAGACCGAGCCGCACAGCCCCGCCGCCTATCTCGCGGACAAGGCCGCCGAGTGGGCGGAAATGCCGCTGCATCAGTGGCTCTCGACGGTGGTGAAGGACGACGGCACGCTCGCGCATATTCGCGAGATGCTGGGCGTGAAGACGGATGATGCGGGCTAGGCGCGTTTATCGATGAGACGTGCGGCTTGGGTATCGCTTGCGCTCGGCGTGCCCACGCCGAGCAAACCACGCAAGTCACGCAAACCGCGCGCAGCAGGCCGATAAGGCGCCCGCTCCCGCGCGGACCGCGCTCACAACCCCACGCGGAACTCGATGCGCCGGTTGCGCGCGCGTCCGTCGCTCGTATCGTTCGACGCGATCGGCTGGTCAGGGCCCACGCCCGTCGTCGTCACCTGTTGCGGCGAAATACCCTTCGTTACGAGATAGCCCTTCACCGCATCGGCGCGCGCCTGGCTCAACGCAATGTTCGACGTGCGATTGCCGGCGTTGTCCGTGTGCCCGATGATGTCCACCGTGCGCGTATTCAGCTTCGCAAGCACGGCCGCCATCTGGTCGAGAATCGCGCGGCCTTGCGGCGTGAGCGTCGCGCTGCCCGTTTCGAACTCGATCGTGCGGTTCGCGAGCGTCTGGTCGAGCAGGCCCTGCTCGGAAGCGCTCACGTGCAGTCCGTTGCGGATCGTGTAAGTCGGATTGAGCGCGGTGGCCATGTCGCTCGCGATCTGCTGGCGCATGGCCTCGTTGCCGACCTCGCCGCGCACGTCGATCTGCGTGCCGTCGATCTTCAGCTGTCCTTTGTGGATCTGCTTGAGTTGCGGGCTGAGCAGCTTCTGCACGTTGGCCGACCAGTTCGGCGGCGTGGCGACGTCGCCCACTTCGATCTGATCGACCACGTTGGCCGCGCCGTAGGTCTCGCGCAGACGTGCGAGCACGGCCGCGTGCGTGGCTTCGTCGGGCACCTTGCCGCCCGCCACGACCTGGCCCGGCGTGGCATTGACGGGCGCCGGCGTCGAGGTGGCGCCCGCGCGGGGCAACGACGCAGCAAGCGGGGCCGGCGCGGTCGAGGCGTTGGCCGGCGGCAGCACCGTGGTCTGGACCTGCGCGCCGCTGTTGTCGACGGGCGTGACGCGCGCCGGGCTTGCGTCGTCGGCCCATGCGGGCGTGCCCGCCAGGCCGAGCAGGCTCGCCGCGAGTCCCGCGGCCAGCGCCGTGGCCCGTAGCGTGCGCGCGGGCTGCGCGCGCTTATGCGCGACGCGCATGGCCGGCCTCCCCAACGAACGCTTCGCGGAACGTGTCGATCGCCAGCCGCAGCGACAGTTGCGGCTGATCGAGGTAGCTGACGAGTTTGCTGATGCCATGGTCGCTTTGTGCGTGATCGTCGACCCACTCGGGATCGTCGATATCGATGTTGTGAGCGGAGTAGGTTTGCGGATCGACCACGCTATGCAAGGTCTTGGCCGAGGCGCCGTTGAAGCCGACGATGAGCCGCTCGCGCTGCGCGATCGTGCCGATGAAGATCGCGAGCTCGAAGTCGGCCTTCGAGACGAACGGCGCGATCAGCTCCAGCCAGAACGCGGCGACGAGGCTGCGGTAGAACGGGTCGGTCGGCAGCGGCAGCGTGAGGCCGCGCTCCAGATGCGACGAGCCGCTCGTCATCACGGGCCGCAGCAGCGAGCCGAGCGCGAGCATCGCGCCGCGCAGGCGCACCGGGTGGCCGCTCGCGAGCAGCATCCGTTCGAGGCCTTCGAGCGTCTGGTGCTCGACGAAGTCGTTGAAGGTGCCGTCGTGCGGGTTGCCCGTGCCGCCCACGTCCACCGGCACCTGGGTTTCGCCGAGCGCCTGCAGCGCGCCGGCCGGTTCATTCGCGCCGAGCAGCGGCTGCATCTGCTGGGCGGCGCGCGACCACAGCCGCGCGAACGCGAGCGGGCTGCGCGCGAGGAAGGCGAGCGGCTGCTCGACTTCGAGCGCCGTGGCGGCGAGAAACGGAAAGCGCCGCGACGACTGATCGTGGCTCGCCACCATGTGCCCCGCGATCGCGAGCTTGCTCTGCGAGCCGAGAAACGCGAAATGCATCGGCTGGGCGTCGCCGTAAACGATCTTCCAGCGCGGATCGTCGGCGAGCAGTTCCATGGCCTGGGCGATCCAGCGGTCCAGCGTCTGCAGCAACTGCGGATTGTGCGCACTTTTGACGAAGTCGCCGCGCGACGGAATCTTGCCGAAGTACGCGATCTGCGCCTGAACGGACTGCGTCATTGCGCGGTTCCTCCTGTCTGGTTGGGCGTCGTCGCCACGGTGGCGGGGGCCGTGCCGGTGCCGCTCGTAGCCGCGGCCGCAGCCGGGTTGGCCGCGCCGGTGCTGGCGATCGACGAGGGCAACTGCACGCCGCTCAGGCCTTGCTGTTGCGGCGCGCTGGCGCTCGCGGCGGTGGGCTGCGAGCTGCTGACGATGCGCATGCTGACCGACACTGTCACGCTGCCTTGCGTCCACGTGAGGTCGAACGTGCCGTCCGGATGACGCGTGCGTTGCGCCGAGTTGATGAGCTTCTCGAGACCGTAGCGGCCCGGCTCGTTGACGAGCTGGATCGTGCGGCCGTCGAACGTGGTGGCCGACAGCGAGGCGCCCGGCGTGCCTTGCGGATTGGGCCACACGAAGTTGCTCCACTGCGGCGGCGTGTTGCGGTAGCGCATCTGCTGGCCGTCGATGGCGATCGTGTACTCGGTCGTGCCGCTCGATGGCTGCGGCAGGATCTGGAACACGGTCTGCGGCTCGCTCGCGCCGCCTGCGCCCGCGCCTGCCGCGCCGCCCGAGAGCGGCGCCACCCAGCGCGCGAAGCCGCTGGTGAAGTCGGGCGTGAGCGCGAGGCCCATGTCGCCCCAGGTCCGCGCCGAGAGCGTGTCGCCGCGGCGCACGGCGAGCGGCCCGAGCGTCGTGCCGACGAACTTCGAGATCGCGCCGTCCGGCCCGAACATCTGGGCGATTTCGCTGGCGCCGGCCTCGACCTTCGCGGTGCCCGAGAACGGATACTTGTTGGCGAGCGAAGCCTGGAACGGCTGGTACACCTGCGCGTTCCACACCTTGTTGACTTCCACGCTCGCCGGCTGGATCACGACCGCATAGGCCTGCATGAGCGGCCGCACGAGCAGCGGGCGCAGCGTTTTGCGCTGCGTGTCGGTCAGGCCCGTGAGCATCTGCTCGTCGACGAACTTCAGCGAATCGGCGAGTTCGGAGCCGTTGCCGTCGAGCGTTTGCTGCATCAGCTGACGCGCGCCCGGACCCGGGTCGCCCTGGTTCTTGATGAGGTTCAGCCGCGTGCGCACCTTCGAGAGCGTGTCCATGTAGCCGCCGAGCAGCGACGCGTTGTCGTGCGTGACGACCATGCGGCCGAGCCCCGCGAACGCCTGGCCGATCGGGCCCATCGACGGTTCGACCGGATTGCCGTTGAGGTCGAGGTTGGCCGTGACCGGGCTGCGCGAGAACCACTGCTTGACCCAGCCCATCACGCCGCTTTCCGCGTGCTTGATGCTCACGTGCACGAGCGAGGGGTTGTCCCAGGAGGTCTGGTCGTAGGCGGTTTCGAGGATCTTGCGGATCGGCGAGTCCTGCGGGTCGCCGAGGCGGTTCATCGCGTCGACGGCCTGACCGAACGTGCCGAAGTCCTGCACGGCGATGCCCTGCATGAACTTCTGCCAGTTCTCCGCATATTCGGTCTTGTACATCGCGACGAGCGCCTTCTGGATCTGCTCGGGGCTGCCTTCGAGCGTGAGATCGTCCTGCGCCGAGGTGTTGAGCACCCAGTCCTTCGCCTGCAGCTCCTTCGTCGCGGCGTCGCGGATCGCGGGCTGCACGTACTGGAACCACGCCTCGCGCGTGAAGGTGCCGGAAATCGCGTAGCTGCCCGCGATCAGCGAAGTGTTGGTGTCGCCGACGATGCGCGCGACCGTCATCGGCGCGAAGCGCGTCGAGGCGCGCGCCTTGATCTCCTCGTAGACGCGCTGGCGGGCCGGCATGCCGCGCACCACGTGGCGCAGGTCTTCGCGCGTCTGGTCGACGAGCGCGAGGTTCGCGTCGATCATCGGCCAGTCGTCGTCGGAGACGCGCGAGAGGTAGAACGTAATCATGCGCTCGGCGCTCTTGATCATCTCGTCGCGCGGCATGTTGCCGCGATTCGTTTCGAGCCAGCCGCGCCAGAAGCGCGCGATCTGGTCGCTCAGGTGCGCCGCTTCGACGTGGCGCTTGTCGGAGAGCATCAGGTAGGTCTTGAGCGCGTTGTAGGCGTCTTCGACGCTGGTGGGCGAGGCGTCGCTATAGAGGCCGCCCTGGTTCGCGGCCGCCATCGCCGCGTGCGCCGAGACGGGCGTCGCGCCCGCATCGGGCGCGTGCGAGAGCGGCGCCAGCAGTTCGGGGTGCGCGTCGACGTCCTTGAGGAACGAGGCGAGATTCTGCGAGACGGGCGTGAGCATGATCTGCTTCACGCCGCTGTAGTACTCCTGCAGCAGATGCTGTTCGAGCCGGTCGCCCTGATAGAGGCCGAGCGAGACCGCGAGCGGCCGGTCGCGGCGGAACTGTTCGAGTTGCTCGATGCGGTCTTCGAGAATGTCCATCGCCTGCAGGCGCGATTGCAGGTCGTTGCGGTTCTGCTGAAGGCGCTCGACGTTGTCGAGATCGGCCTGCACGTTCGCCACGAGCTGCTGGTTGCCGATGGCCGACCACGTCCAGCCGCCGAGCGCGAGCGCGAGCACCGCGACGAAGCCGAAGAACGTGGCATAGCGCAGGCGCGTCTTGGCAGGGCTCGCGAACTGCCGCACCGTTTGCCGGTCCGCGAAGATCACCTTCGAGAACAGATCGCGCAGGAAGAAGCCGTTCTTCGAGAACGCGCTGTGCGGCTTGGGCAGATCGTCCGTGGCAAGCGCGAAGCGGTTCGCGATGCGCTGCGCGGCGGCGCTGTTCGTCTCGCCTTCCTGCAGCGCGCTCGTGAAATAGAAGCCGCGGAAGATCGGCTTGTACTGGAACGGGTTGTTCTCGAACAGCGTGGCGAGGAACGCGCGCAGCGCCGGCTTGATCGCCGAGAATTCGAGCGGGAAGCTCAGTTGCCCCGGCGCAAGCTGCTTGCCGCGGCTGATCGACATCTGCGCGATGCTGATTTCCTTGAGGCCGTCGTAAAGCTCCTCGAAGCGCTCGTCGAACAGCGCGACGATGTCGCGCTTCTCGTCGGGCTCGTAGGGCAGCGTCGCGCCCCACACTCGGTCGTATTCCTGGCGGTCGTTGCCGCTGAAGAACTCGGTGAAGCCGGTGATCAGGTCGGCCTTCGTGAACATCACGTAGACGGGCGCGAACACTTCGAGCTTCTCGGTCAGTTCCTGCACGCGCTGGCGCAGGTTCTTCGCGAGGTTGATCGCGAACTCGGGGCGGTTGCCCGTCAGCTCGGCGATGCTCGCGGTGACGATGATGCCGTTGATCGGCGCTTTCGGACGGTAGCGCTTGAGCAGACCGAGGAAGCCGAGCCATTCGCTGCGGTCTTCCTCGTGGACCGAGTAGCGGCCCGCCGTGTCGAGCAGGATGCCTTCCGTCGTGAAGAACCAGTCGCAGTTGCGCGTGCCGCCGATGCCGTGCACCACGGCGTTGTGCTTGTCGGCGAACGGGAACTGCAGGCCCGAGTTCAGCACGGCACTGCTCTTGCCGGCCGCCGGGTTGCCGATGACGATGTACCACGGCAGCTGATAGAGCGCCGAGCCGCCGGAAAGCTGACCGATCTTCGAGGTCTTGATGGTCTTCACGGCGTCGACGAGCCGGGTGCGCAGCACATCCAGATCCGCCTGCCCGGTGGGCCCGGCGGGGGCGGCCGGGCCGTTCTCGGTCTGCGCCTGCTGTTCGAGCATGTCGCCGAGCTTGCGGTTCGCGCGGCGCACGCGCATGCGCTGCCAGAGCCAGAACAGAAGCCGGATCACGAGCAGCGCGCCGAGCACGACGGCGACCCACACGAGGTCGATCTGTAGTGCGTCGGCGGCGATGATCAGCACGGCAGCGAGCGCGATCACGCCGATGATGGAGAGCGTGCGCTTGTGAGTCAACACGTTGAGGAGGCGTTGCATAAGCCGGTCAGGTCCTGGTGCCTTGGGTGCTGTTTGTCGTGGTGTGCGGGGGCGTCACGTGCGCTGCGCGCTCGGGCAAAGCCGGCCGTGGCAGCCGGGACGCATGGGGGGATTCATGTTCGGCCGGGGCGGGAAGCGGATGGCGCGGCGCCCGATGCGGCGCCGCCAGAGGTGTTGTCGCCGTGATGGGCGGCAAGGTCGGTTTTGTCACCGAGCGGAATGAATGAACGCCCCATAAAACTCCCCATTTATTTCCTGTCGCGCCTCATTTGACATTTGCCGGCGCGCGACCCAGTACGAAGCCGGGTTTGTGATATTCGACGTGGCCCAGATCCATCAATTTCCAACGGCCGCCCCAGGTCAGTCCTACCTGTTCGGCCACCTGGCCATATAACTGATAGCCCCGCATCGCCCAGGGGTCTTTTTCTGAAATGACGAGCTTGCCGTCGCGCAGAAATGCGTTGTCGGCCGCCAGTCCGTATTGGTGATAGCTTTGGAAGGCCGCCGCATTAGTCACATTGCCGCCCATTTGCGCAAGCCGGTTTTGCCGCTCGGGGCTGCGGTAACCTTCCAGCAATGCCATTTCATAACCGTATTGCTCGCGCATGATTTTATAGACGAGCAATAGGCGCGTGCGAAAATCGGCATCCAGCAGATTCCAGTCGCGGCTCGCATCGTGCAGCTCGGGCCGTACCTGCTCGACCTCCTTCGTGGTAAAGGCCTCGGGAGGCAGCGGTGGCGGCGGAATCAGCTGCTCGCCGTTCAGCAGGGCAGCGATTTTTTCGTCCGGTACCCGGGGTGTGTCATCGTATTGAAATAGCTGATGGCCGCGCAATGCAATTGCAATCAGCGGCGGCGTCGCAAGAATACATGCGGTAATGAAAATCGGCAAGCGCCGCCTGATAAGTATATTTTTCAGGCCGGTCATTCGCGAATGGGAAAAACTTGCCGATCTAAAAAGGTGGCTGCGCGCGTGAGTCGCGCTTGTCGACGCGCGACGAATAATTACGCTATGCAATTCGAATAGCGTGCTGAAAACCGTCGCACGCACGGCCGGCAATAGCAATAGCGCGGCGAGCGGCACGGCAATGGCGAAATAGACGACGAGAGCAATGGCGACCAAAAGCGAACCCGCGTGGTGGTAATTGTTTTTTGTAAAGCTTGATTTTAGAATCAGCGCTGCCCGAAGCTGGGCCGCCTCGTATTATTGCGGTGAAACAGGCCCGATTCAATGAGCACGATTCGAAAGAGACAGTAAATGAGTGCGCCGGACAACTCCACCCCTAAAGCTCCGCCCAGCCTGCTGGCCGACAAAGCCGCCGATGCGAACGCGCCCGGCGCGCCGCCTGGCGGCTCACGCATCCTCGCGAATCTCGAGGGCCGCGTCGTGCCGCCAGCCTCACCGCCTCGCGAAGGGCGCTCACGCGCGCCGCTCGCGGTGGCGGCACTGCTGGTGATCGGCGCCGCCGCCTTCGGCGCGTGGCACGTATTCGAGCGTGGCGAGCCTGCGGGCCACGCGACACCCGCGGTCGTTGCCGCTGTGGACAGCGGCGCGAAAGCCCCCGCGGTCGCGGCCGCTTCGGCGCCGCAAGCGGCCACCATCGTGGCCGATGACGATTCCGCCGGCGCGAAACAGGCCGCCAATGAGGCCGCCGATGCCGGTGCGTCGGCGGCGGTCCCGGACGATGCCCGGCTTTCCCGCGCGCTGGCCGACGGCGCGCGCGATGCGGGGGCGAGCGCGCCGTCCGCCGGCGCCGTGCCCACCGTACCTATTGCCAGCGCGTCCGCGAATCCGAACCGCAAGCATGCGGCCAAGGCTGCCGAAACCCGGCACGAAGCGAAGGCCGCCGGGCATGCCGCGAACGCCAGGGAGGAAGCTCTCGCGAAGAAGCGGCACGACAAGCGCGCGACCGGCCAGAAGGATGATTCCGATGCCGATCTGCTGGCCGTGCTGGTCGCTCGCACGAAGCCCGCGAACGGCAAGGACGCCGCCGTGCATACGACGAAGGCGAAAGCGCAGGCCGGCAAGCCGCTGACGCTCGCGGAACAGGTCAAGGCCTGCGGCGAGCGGGGCTTCTTCGAGGATCAGCTGTGCCGCTGGCGCGTGTGCGACGGGCATTGGGGCAAGGACCCGGTGTGCCCCGAGGCGGCGCGCGTGAGTACCGAGCATTGAGCCGCGCACCTTTGAATGACGCGCTGGCGTTGTTCAGAGGTGCATGTGTGCTCGCACGGTTCAGTGCGAGCCGCGCATCATGAGCCATGCTGCTGCCGCCGTATCCGCGGGAAGCGGCGGCGCGGCATCACGTAGATCGAGCCGGTCAAGCCGGCATCGCTGCCGCGCGCCTGGAGTCTGTTCTTGCGCGCGGCGCGTTTGTCCTGCGCGCCGATCGCCCCAGACTCACAACGTATATTTCAGCAGCGGTCGGCCGTTTAGCGGCTGCGTGTCGCGCGCATTGAACGCATAGTGCTGCCGGAACGCTTCTATGTCCGCACCCGACAGCGAGACCGGTTCGTTCAGCACGTACCATTCGACGTTTTCGGATAGCGGCGGCGTCGTCAGCGAGCCGAGATAGTGGTAGTAGCAGTTCATGCAGGCCGGCACGAGCGCGGCGGCGTCGAACGAGTCGAGCGGCACGCGAACGTCGCGCTGCGCGGCGCGCACGAGCGCGGCGAATTGTTCGTTGCCGGCCCCCTCGCGATATAGCACCGCAATTACCGCAAGCCGGCCGTCCTGCGCCTTGAATACGAAGTGCCCTTCGAGCGGATGGCGTAGGCCGTCGATCGTGTGCTCGGCCGGCGCGTGGAAATGCGCCTGCATCAACCTGAAGTGACGGCCGCGAATCGTCGCGGCGCTCTTCGCCGGCACGATCTGCACGGTGTTGCCGTTATCGACGACGCTCGCGCCTTCGCCCGTCACGTGCATCACGATCGCGTCGTTCTCGTCGGGCGTGCATTCGGCCAGGGTGACGTCCTCGCCGCGGATCTCGATCGGCGACTGCGATTCGCCCGATTCGAGGTGCCATTCTTTCTGATGGCGGTAGTCGAGCGGGTCGTCCTGCGATGGCGAAGTTACCTCGGCATGTTGCGCGGGAATCGGGCGGAGCGGGTTTGACATGCAATTACCTCTCGGGTCGACGATGGTGCATCGGCGCGACGGCGCTGGCCGGCGCGCAAGCAAAGCAGCGGCAACGACGGCGGGGTTCGGGCGCGGTTGCCGGGCCACATCCGTTTGCATCTTGTACAACCGTAAAGACAGCGCCATGACATCCCGCGGCCGGGCGGCTGCGCGCTCGAAGGGCTGGCTTCACGACAGCAGACGTTCCGCCACGAAGATGCCCAATCCGACCAGTCCGCCGATCAGCGTCCCGTTGATACGGATGAATTGCAGGTCCTTGCCGACTTGCAGTTCGAGCTTGTCGATCAGCGTCGCGGTATCCCAGCGGGCGACCACGCCCGAAATA
>Ga0154001_1000220_pt1 | contig 17762 bp, 13 predicted proteins | sample TSNJ085MetaG_FD_104699 | JGI IMG/M metagenome (GOLD analysis project Ga0154001, IMG submission 104699) | Attine ant fungus gardens microbial communities from New Jersey, USA - TSNJ085 MetaG | ecosystem: Host-associated > Fungi > Mycelium > Unclassified | place: USA: New Jersey, Wharton State...
CGCCGCTTTTTTACTACTACTCGAATACTAAAGCGACGCTGATGTCTGGCGTCCCCTAGGGGATTCGAACCCCTGTACTCACCGTGAAAGGGTGATGTCCTAGGCCTCTAGACGAAGGGGACATAATCTTTTCAGATCTGTCTCTAACTCGCTGCCAACTTACGCTAACTTGTTCAGTTATTTCGTTTCGTCAACTGCGAAGACCGCTACTTTAACTACGTTTCAGTGATTTGTGAAGTCTTTTTTTCTACAACTTTCAGACTTCGTAACCACTTTAACTTCTCTGCTCTGTTGGTGGAGGTAAGCGGGATCGAACCGCTGACCTCTTGCATGCCATGCAAGCGCTCTCCCAGCTGAGCTATACCCCCTTGCAGATCAGAGAAACGAGATTTTAGAGGGCGATCTGCGCTTTGTAAATACCCTTTGAGCAATTACATGCGATTTTTTCGCCGGCACGCAAAACCTTGCACGCGCGCCGAAACGCGTCTGCTCACCAACCGCTCAGGCGAGCGCCTTTTCAATGCGGCTGACGACAGCGTCACGCCCGAACAGCATCAGCACGCTATCGATCGACGGCGTATGCGTCGTGCCCGCCACCAGCAGACGAACCGGCATCGCGAGCTGCGGCATCTTCAGCTTGTGCGCACCGAGCGTGGCCTTCAGCGCGGCGGCAATCGCCTCCTTGCTCCATTCGACGGTCGTCAACGCGGCGGCGAGTTCCGCGAGCGCCGGACGAACCGCCTCGGTCACATGCTGCGCGAGCGATTCGGCATCCGGAGCCGGCACGCGATAGAACATCGCCGCATTCTGCGCGATCTCCTTCACGGTCGATGCACGGTCCTTCATCAGCCCCACCACAGCCGTCAGATCCGGCCCCTGCGCGAGCGTGGCTTCGTCGATACCCAGTTCCGCGAAGAACGGCTTCGCAAGTTCGGCGAGGCGCGCGTTGTCCGCCTCCTTGATGTAGTGCGCGTTGAGCCAGTTCAGCTTGTCGTGGTCATACTGCGCGGGCGATTTGCCGAGATGCTCGAGATCGAACCATTCGACGAACTGCTCGCGCGTGAAAATCTCCGCGTCGCCATGCGACCAGCCGAGGCGCGCGAGATAGTTGACCACCGCTTCCGGCAGATACCCGCCGTCGCGATACCCCATCACACTCATTGCGCCGTGCCGCTTGCTCATCTTTTCGCCCTGCTCGTTGAGCACGGTCGGCAGGTGTGCATAGACCGGCGGCTCGCCGCCGAGCGCGCGCAGGATGTTGATCTGGCGCGGCGTGTTGTTGACGTGGTCGTCACCGCGAATCACGTGCGTGATGCGCATATCGAGGTCGTCGATCACGACGCAGAAGTTGTAAGTGGGCGTGCCGTCCGGACGCGCAATCACGAGGTCGTCGAGTTCTTCGTTCGAAATCTCGATACGGCCTTTCACCGCGTCGTCCCACGCGACCATGCCCGCCAGCGGATTGCGGAAGCGCAGCACCGGCTGCACGCCCGCGGGCGGCTGCGGCAGCACCTTGCCCGGCTCAGGGCGCCACGTGCCGTCGTAGCGCGGCTTTTCGCCGGCTTCACGCTGACGCTCACGCAGTGCATCGAGTTCTTCGGTCGACATGTAGCACGGGTAGACGAGCCCCGCGTCCTGCATCTGCTTGAGCACTTCGCGATAACGGTCCATGCGCTGCATCTGGTAGAACGGGCCTTCGTCGAAATCGAGGCCGAGCCATTGCATACCCTCGAGAATCGCGTCGACGGATTCGGTGGTCGAACGCTCGACGTCGGTGTCCTCGACCCGCAGCACGAAGGTCCCTTTCATCTTGCGCGCGAACGCCCACGGATAGAGCGCGGAGCGGATGTTGCCGAGGTGGATGAAGCCGGTGGGACTCGGTGCGAAACGGGTACGAACGGAGGTGGTCATTAGCGATTACTCGGAAAACAGGCGCCAGCGCCCGAGCGAACAGCCCGCAAGGCGCGGCAGCGGACCGTGCCCATGCGGCGCACGACGCTGCGCATGAACACGAGGGAAATAAGTGCAAGGGTCGAATTATACCTTCCGCACACGCGTTGCCGCCCTCGTCCGAATGGCCAGGGGCGTTTGCGCAGAAGCTGTCCGAAGAGGTTTCCGAGCGCTCGGAAGCCCCTGCCGGAGGATAGTTCGAAGCATTTGCGATTGACGGCGAGCTGCCGGCTCGGGCGCGGACATCGCGGCCTGCGTGCAAGACAAAACCGTGCGTCCACGCAGGCCATCAGCGGTCATTGCGAATCCGGGTAATGCTACGCATGCCCCGGCCTCCACACGCGAGACTCCCCCGAAAACCGCGCTGCTCACCTCGCCCACCGCACCCGAATACTTCCTCTGCAACGTTTCATTACAGCGCGCCGCGCGAGCCGATCCTTTGCTTTATGATGTGCGCGCTGCAATCGGACACCCAGTCGGAAAAGCTCGATTGGACGTCATCACGCAGCGCGCAATCGCCGTCGGCGATCCGTTGCGCCCGAGGTCCGGCGGCAAGCTCGCCTGAACCCAGTTCGCCCCTCGGGCTGATCGCGGCACGCGCGGCGCCACTGCGCTGCCCGCGCCGTTGCTGGAGAATCCTGTTGAAACCGTCATCCCTCCGTTTGAGCCGCCGCAACTTCTCGCTGGCGGCCGCATCCGCGGTGCTCGCCGCCTGCACCACGACCGGCAGCACAGTCGATAGCACACCGGTCGCCGCCACGCCCACCACTCCCCCGCCGCCCGAAAAAGCCGAGAAGCCTCTGCGCGTCGCGCTCGCGCTCGGTGGCGGCGCCGCGCGCGGCTTCGCGCATATCGGCGTGATCAAGGCGCTCGAGGCGCGCAATGTCCAGATCGATCTCGTCGCCGGCACCAGCGCCGGTTCGGTCGTCGGCGCGCTGTACGCGTCGGGTATGAACGGCTTTGCGCTGAACAAGCTCGCGCTCGCGATGGACGAAGCCTCGATCAGCGACTGGGCCATGCCGTTTCGCACGCGCGGTTTCCTGCAAGGCGTCGCGCTGCAGAACTACCTGAACACGACGCTGCACAATCGCCCGATCGAAAAGATGGTCAAGCCGCTGGGCGTGGTCGCGACCGATCTGCAAACCGGTCAGCCGATCCTGTTCCAGCGCGGCAACACCGGCATCGCGGTGCGTGCGTCGTGCAGCGTGCCGTCGATTTTCGAGCCGGTGAAGATCGGCGGTCACGAGTATGTGGACGGCGGCCTCGTGAGCCCCGTGCCGGCGTCGTTCGCGCGCAAGATGGGCGCGGATTTCGTGATCGCGGTCGACATCTCGCAGCGCCCTGAAACCGGCGTCACCACGAGTTCGTTCGACGTGCTGATGCAAACCTTCACGATCATGGGCCAGACGATCAAGGCCTACGAGCTCGACAAGTACGCCGACATCGTGATCCGCCCGAATCTCGCCGCGATGAGCGGCAGCGACTTCTCGCAGCGCAATGCGGCGATCCTCGCGGGCGAGGAAGCCGTGGCGAAGATGATGCCGGAGTTGCAGCGCAAGCTCGCCGCACGCCGGCTAGGGGCGTAAGTGGTTCGGGTTAAAAGCCGGTACGAGTCGCCGCGTACGATCGTACCGGCATACCGGTGTACCGGCGAGCGAGACCGCATCCCCATCGCAAAATGCGCACATGAAATGCAAAAAGCCTGCTTCAGACGAAGCAGGCTTTTTTATCGCCAATGCGGCGCGGAATCAGTTATTCCCGCCGATCGTCGCGTTCACGCGCTTGCGCAGATCGTCGCCGTCATACGAGGTCTCGATCCGGCGTGCACCCGTGAAGCGCTTTTCCCAGTAGCCGTCATCCAGGTCGTCGACGCGGATCGTGCTGCCGGTGGACGGCGAATGCACGAACTTGTTGTCGCCGATATAGATGCCCACGTGCGAGAACGTCCGGCGCATCGTATTGAAGAACACCAGATCGCCCGGCTTCAGGTCGCTCACGCGCACCTTTTCGCCCACCCGGCTCATTTCCTCAGCACGGCGCGGCAGCGCGAGGCCCAGCGTGTCCTGGAACACGTAGCGCACGAAACCGCTGCAATCGAGCCCCGAATCCGGTGTGTTGCCGCCCCAGCGGTAGCGAACGCCGATCATGTTCAGTGCGCCGACCACCACGTCGCCCGCTTTGCCGGCCATGCCGGAAAGGAACGACCGGGTGCTGCCGCTATCGCTGTCGGCCGCTGGGCTTTGAGTCTGGGGAGTGGAGAGGGAGGAAGAATTCGACCCGCTGGTGGTCGAATAGGAGGCGTTCTGATTGAAACTGCCGGGTTCGTCGGCGAACGCGCCGGGAGCTGCTGCCATCAGGACGCCAATGAACATCCCGGCGACGACGCGCGTGCAAGCCTGGGTTAGATTTCCTTGCTGCATTGGTCAGTAGTTTTTGCCTAAAAATCAGTGGACTGCGAAAAAAAGTTTGGTCGATAGTAGCCAGTAAGTATTTGTGTGTCAAAAGAAATAGAAAAATTCAATCGAGATACACTCCCAATTGTTAAAGGAGTAAAAAATCAACGGTCAAGCGCTGCTTTCAGCAGCTTTCGCGTGTAAGGGTGCGACGGCGTCGCAAAAACCTTCTCGGCCTCCCCGCTCTCGACGATCGAACCGTTCTGCATCACCACGATACGGTGCGCCATCGCCCCGATCACCTCGAGATCGTGGCTGATGAACACGAAGCCGAGATTGTATTTCTGCTGCAAACCGGCGAGCAGTTTCAGCACCTGCTGCTGGATCGACACGTCGAGCGCGCTCGTCGGTTCGTCGAGGATCAGCACGCGCGGCTCCAGCACCAGCGCCCGCGCAATCGCAATGCGCTGCCGCTGGCCGCCCGAGAATTCATGTGGATAGCGATACAACGCCGTACGGTCGATGCCGACTTCGCGCAGCACCGCAATCACCTTGTCGCGCCGCGCCTCGGGCGTCATCGTCGGCCGATGCAGCGCGAGCCCCTCGCCGACGATGCGCTCGATCGTCTGCCGCGGCGAAAGCGAACTAAAAGGATCCTGAAAGACGACCTGCATAGTCGAGCGCAAGGCGGTCTTTTCCGCGCCGCGATAGCTGCCGAGCGCCCTGCCCTGAAATTCGATCTCGCCGTGCGCGGTGCGCTGCAGGCCGAGCAGCGCCATCGCGAGCGTCGACTTGCCCGAACCCGACTCGCCGACAATCCCGAGCGTCTCGCCCTGGCGCACCGACAGGTTCGCCGCGTCGACCGCGCGAAAATGGCCGGAGCCGAACCAGCCGCGCAAGCCCGGCAGCTTCGTTCTGAAATCGACCGAGACCTCGCGCGCTTCGAGCAGCACGGGCGCGATCGGCATCACCGGCACGACCGAGCGCTGCGGCCGGCTCGCGAGCAGGCGCTGCGTATACGGATGCCGCGGCGCCTCGAACAGCTGTTCGACCGGCCCGCTCTCGACGAGCACGCCCTGCTCCATCACCGCGACGCGCTGCGCGAAGTGGCGCACGAGGTTCAGGTCGTGCGTAATCAGCAACACGGCCATACCGCGCTTCTGCGCTTCGTCGCGCTGCAGTTCGAGCAGCAGCTCGACGATCTGCGCGCGGATCGTCACGTCGAGCGCCGTGGTCGGCTCGTCGGCGAGCAGCAGACGCGGACGGCACGCGAGCGCCATCGCGATCATCGCGCGCTGCCGCTGGCCGCCCGACAGTTGATGCGGATAGCTGTTCGCACGCTTGCCCGGCTCGGCGATGCCCGTGCGCGCGAGCAGCTCGACCGTGCGCCGCGCCGCCTCGCTCGCACCCGCGCCGTCATGCGCGACGATCGTCTCGGCAATCTGGTCGCCGATCGTGTAGAGCGGATTGAGCGCCGTCATCGGCTCCTGGAAGATCATCGCGATGTCGGAGCCGCGCAGGCCGCGCATCGCGCGCTCGCTTTTCGCGAGCAGGTCCTCGCCGTCGAAACGGATCGTGCCGCTCACCTGCGCGTCGGCCAGCAGCCGCAGCACCGACAGCGCGGTCACGCTCTTGCCCGAGCCCGATTCGCCGACCAGCGCGACGCGCTCGCCGCGTCCGATCGCGAGCGTCACGTCGTTGACCGCGACGGTATCGCCGAACATCACGCGCAGATGATCGAGTTCGAGCAGCGGCTTCTCCGCCGCCGCCGCGTCTTGCGGATTACCTGGCAACGTGGCGCTCATTGCTGACCTCCGGCACGCATCGCATCGGAGATGCGCGTGTCGAGCGCATTGCGCAGCGCGTCGCCCATGAAGGTCAGCAACAGCAGCATCGCCACGAGCACGCCGAAGGTGGACACCGAGATCCACCACGCGTCGAGATTCGCCTTGCCTTGCGCGAGCAGTTCGCCGAGGCTCGGCGTCGGCGCCGGCACGCCGAGACCGAGAAAGTCGAGACTCGTCAGCGCCAGAATCGCACTGCTCATGCTGAACGGCAGGAACGTGATGACCGGCGTGAGGCTATTCGGCAGAACATGACGCCAGATGATCTGCCAGTGCGAGAGGCCCATCGCGCGCGCGGCGCGCACGTAGTCCTGCTGGCGATTACGCAGGAATTCGGCGCGCACGTAATCGGACAGGCCAATCCAGTTGAACAGCGAGAGCAGCACGATCAGCAACGCAAAGCCAGGTTCGAAGATCGACGAGAAGATGATGAGCAGATAAAGCTGCGGCATCGCGTTCCAGATTTCGATGAGGCGCTGCCCGACGATATCGGTTCGTCCACCGAAATAACCTTGCACGGCGCCGGCGGCAATGCCGAGTATCGTGCTGATTACCGTGAGCACGAGGCCGAATTCGACCGACACGCGAAAGCCGTATAGCAGCCGCGCGAACAGATCGCGGCCGCGGTCGTCGGTGCCGAGCCAGTTTTCGCGCGACGGCGGCGCCGGGTTCGGCGACGTCGAGAAGTAGTTCAGCGTGTCGTAGTAGTAATGATTCGGCGGATACAGCGCAAAGTTGCCCGGCGCGTCGAAGCGATGTTTGATGTACGGGTCGAGATAGTCGGCCGGCGTCGGGAAGTCGCCGCCGAAAGTGGTTTCCGCATAGGTCTTGAACATCGGGAAATACAGGTGGCCGTCATAGCGCGCAACGAGCGGCTTGTCGTTCGACCACAGCGGCCCGGCGAGGCTCGCCGCGAACGCGACGAGAAAGATAACGAGGCTCCAGTAGCCGAGCCGCTGCTGGCGAAAACGCCGCCACACGCGGCGCGCGGGCGTGGGCGACACGAGCGCGCGCGGCAATTCGCTGCGCGCCGTCGCATCGGCGGAAAGGCGGGCTCGATTCATCAGCGCTCCAGTTGTTCGAATTGGATGCGGGGATCGACCCACACATAGCAAAGGTCGGAGATCAGCCGCGTGACGAGGCCGATCAGCGTGAACAGATACAGCGTGCCGAGCACGACCGGATAGTCGCGCCGCATCACCGATTCATACGACAGCAACCCGAGCCCGTCGAGCGAAAACAGCGTTTCGATCAGCAGGCTGCCGGTGAAGAACGCGCCGATGAACGCGCCCGGAAAGCCGACGATCAACGGCAGCAACGCATTGCGGAACACGTGCTTCCACAGTACGCGCCGTTCCGACAAACCTTTGGCGCGCGCGGTCAGCACATATTGCTTGCGGATTTCGTCGAGGAACGCGTTCTTCGTCAGCATCGTGACGACCGCGAAGCTGCCGACCACCGAGGCCGTGATCGGCAATGCGATATGCCACAGATAGTCGAGGATCTTGCCGAACAGGCTCAGCTGGTCCCAGTTGTCGGACGTGAGGTTGCGCAGCGGAAACAGCTGCAGGAACGTGCCGCCGCCGAACAGCACGAGCAGCAGCACGCCGAGCACGAAGCCCGGAATCGCATAGCCGATCAGCACGACGAGGCTCGTCGCGATGTCGAAGCGCGAGCCGTTGCGCACGGCTTTCGCGATGCCGAGCGGCACCGATATCAGATACGTGAGGAAGAACGTCCACAAGCCGATGCTGATCGACACCGGCAGCTTCGAGACGATCAGCGACCACACGCTTTGATGGCGAAAGTAGCTTTGCCCGAGATCGAAGCTCGCGAAGCGTCTGAGCATCAGCACATAGCGATCGAGCGGCGGTTTGTCGAAACCGTAGAGCTGCTTCAGTTGCGCGACCTGTTGCGCGTCGACGCCGCTATGCGCGCGCAGGCCGAACGGCGCGGCGCCCTCCGCGCCCTTGCGCAGCTCGTGCTGCATCTGCTCGACCGGTCCGCCCGGCACGAACTGGATCACGGCGAAGGTCAGCGTGAGCACGCCGAGCAAGGTCGGGATCATCAGCAGCAGACGTTTGAGGATGTAGCTCCACATAGGCGGTGTTCCGGTGCGACAGCGTTGAGGTGAACGGACGGTCGGTGATGAAATCGAAATCGGCGAGGCGCGAGCAACGCGGCGCTGCGACGAAGCGGCTACGGTTTCGGCTGCGGCTTCGGCGACGCGCCGGCGGACGGTGGCGTTTGTGCCGGTGCCGGCCGATCCGTTTGCGGGTCCGCTTGCCCACGTGCCCGCGGGTCTTCGTACCACCACATCGACGTGATCCAGCCTTCCGCGCCATAGTACAGTGGCAAGGTCTTCGGCCAGGCGAGCCCGCGCTTGAACGCGACCCGGTGCGTGCCGCTGTACCAGTGCGGCACGACGTAATAGCCATGCATGAGCAGACGATCGAGCGCGTGCGTGGCGTCGGTCAGTTGCTCGCGCGTTTGCGCATGCACGAGCGCGTCAAGCACGGCATCGACCGCCGGCGACTTCACGCCGATCGCGTTGTCGGAACCGGGCGTATCGGCGGCCTTGCTGCCGTAGCGGTTGACCTGCTCCGAACCGGGCACCTGAACATCGGGCATACGCAGCGTCGTCACGTCGAAATCGAATGCATCGAGGCGCTTCTGGTAGACCGCGAAATCGGCCGTGCGGAACGTCACGGTAATGCCGAGCTTCTGCAGATTGCGCGTGAAGGTCGCGATGATCGGCTCCATCGACGATGCCGAGCCCGAATCGTCGAGAATCTCGAAGCGGAACGGCTCGCCCCTGGCGTTGCGCAGCGCGCCGTCGCGATAGACCCAGCCGGCCTGCTGCAACAGATCGCGCGCGCGCAGCAGATTGGCGCGCAGCGAACCGGGCGGATCGGTATCGGGCTGCGTCGGCATCGGACCGAACACGGCTGGGTCGAGCTTGTCGCGAAACGGGTCGAGCAGCTTGAGTTCGCCCGGCGACGGCAACCCTTTCGCCTGCCATTCGGTATTGGCGAAATAACTGTCGATACGCGTGTACTGGTTGAAGAACAGTTGCCGGTTCAGCCACTGGAAGTCGAGCGCGAGATCGAGCGCCTTGCGCACGCGCACATCCTGGAACAACGGCCGCCGCGTGTTGAGGATGAAGCCCTGCATGCCGGAGCCGTTGTGCTGCGCGAATTCGCGCTTGACCAGCTCGCCGCTGTCGAACTTCTTGCCGATGTCGCGCCGCACCCAGTTGCGCGCGATGTATTCGACGAGTGCATCGTATTCGCCGGCCTTGAACGCTTCGAGCCGCGCGGTGCTGTCCGCGTAGAGCTTATAGACGATGCGCTCGAAGTTGTCGGTGCCGACGCGCACCGGCAGATCGGCGCCCCAGTAGTGCGGGTCGCGTTTAAACGTGATCGTGCGGCCGTTGTCGTAGCTCTCGATCAGATACGGGCCGCTCGCGATCGGTTTTTCGAACGCGAGCTGGTCGAACGGAATCCGGCGGCCGTCCGGCTTCATCCCCCACTTGCGCGAGAACACCGGCATGCTGCCCGCGACGAGCGGCAACTCGCGATTGCGGTCGCGAAACTCGAAGCGCACCGTCTGCGGATCGACGACGACCGCACGCGTGATCTCGCCGAAAATCGATGCGTATTGCGGCGCGGCCTGCGGGCTTTTCAGCGTGTCGAACGAGAACTTGACGTCGTCGGCGGTGACGGGGTCGCCGTTCGAGAAACGCGCGTGCGGGTTGATGTGGAACGTGACCGAGAGACCGTCGGGCGCGACGACGATGTCGTCGGCGAGCAGCCCGTACGCCGATGCGACTTCGTCGCCGCTGCCGGTCGTCAGACTCTCGAACATCATTTCGAGGCCCGGCGCCTGATTGCCGCGCAGCGTGAACGGATTGAACTTGTCGAAGCTCGTCAGGCGGCTCGGGTTCGCGAGCACGAGCGTGCCGCCCTTCGGCGCATCGGGATTCACATAGTCGAAGTGCTTGAAGCCGGCCGGATATTTCGGCTCGCCGTATTGCGCGATCGCATGGACCGCTTGCGCCGGCGCCGCCGCGAGCAGACCCGCACAGGCCAGCATGGCAGCGAGCGCGGCGCGCAAGGGTCCATGAATCACGTGGTGCAGAAATACATGAGGCGTTCGAACCCGTCGCGAGCCAGTTGTCATAGAGGTCTTGCTGATGAGTGGGCAATGGCGGTGCGGGGCATTCTACCCAATTAATCCGCGCAATCTGCTCGACTCGTGCAAGGCCATGCGTTGTGGTTACAAACGCTCGCACCAAAGAAAAACCGCCCTTGCGGGCGGTTTCCATTTTGCGCTGCCGGTTAAGGAGCGTAATGAGCTGCGCAACACGCAGCGTGATGCCTGACACCGGCTCAACGCCGCAGCACCAGTCGGCGCTGACTCAGTGCCGACTCAGTGCCAACCGCGATGATTGCCGCGATCGTGTCCATAGCCGCCGCGTCCCGGCGGATGGTGGCGATACCAGTCGTCACGCGCCCAGTAGCGATGGCCGTCCCAGTAACGGTCGCCATGCCAGCCGATCACGATCTGCGGACCACCGTAATAAGCAGGCGCCGGCTGATAGACGACGGGCGGCGGCGGGGGCGGCGGCGGTGCGTAGACCGGAGCCGGCGCAACGTAGACCGGAGCGGGAATGCCGATATTGACGCCGACGTTGAGGCCACCGGCCATCGCCGCACCCGACGCGGCCAACGTCAACACCCCGAGCACAAGCGGAACAAGACGAGCGGACTTCATTGATCACCCTTTGTGGAAACACGTTTTGTTGGCGGAAATATAACGCAAGGTCGCGTCGCGCGTATTTCAACTTTGTAATAACTGATGCTGAAAATCGCGTGCTCACGCAACAGGTAACGTCTGGTTACATCGGACATAAAGCGGTGAAGAAGGCGGCAAAAAATGGCCTCGCCCGCCGCTTGCGGCGCTTCGAACCGGTTCGTTTTACCGACACCGAAAACGAACATTGCAATGTTCGAAAGAACATATAAACCGATCGAACAAAAAAATCAGTCATCAGATCACATTACGATCTGAAATGAGAAATCTCCAAATTATCCCGGAAAATCAAGGAAATTTTGAGAAATCTACATGGTTTTCCCTGGTATCTCGGCCCATTTCAAGTGGTAGGATGACTGTCACCGAAAATCAACAAATGTTCGAATTCGCGCATCAGCGAGCGCCGCCACCCGCGTGGCGTTTCGCCGCGCCACGGAGACTGATTTTGAAAACGATCAAGGGATTGCGCTGGTGGATCATCGCCCTCGTCTGCCTCGGGACGATCATCAACTATCTGTCGCGCAACGCGCTCGGCGTGATGGCCCCCGAGCTGATGAAGCTGCTGCACATGAGCACACAGCAATATTCGTATGTCGTCGGCGCGTTCCAGGTCGGCTACACGGTGATGCAGCCGATCTGCGGCCTCATCATCGATATGATCGGCCTGCGGCTCGGCTTTGCGCTGTTCGCCTGCCTGTGGTCGCTGACCGGCGTGTTCCACGGTTTCGCAGGCAGCTGGTTTTCGCTCGCGGCCTTGCGCGGCTTCATGGGCCTCTCCGAAGCGGCCGCGATTCCGGCCGGCATGAAGGTGGTCGCCGAATGGTTTCCCGACCGCGAAAAATCGGTCGCGGTCGGCTACTTCAATATGGGGACCTCGCTCGGCTCGCTGCTCGCGCCGCCGCTCGTGGTGTTCCTGTCGCTGCGCTACGGCTGGCAGAGCGCGTTCGCGGTCACCGGCGCACTCGGCTTCGTGTGGGCCGCCATGTGGTATCTGATGTATCGCTCGCCCAACGAACACAAGCGCGCCAGTGATGCCGAACGCAGCATGATTCTCGACGGCCAGGCGCCGCCCGCCGCGCAGCGCGCGAGCGTGCGCGAGGTGCTGCGCACGCGCCGCTTCTGGGCGATCGCGCAGGCGCGCTTTTTCGCCGAGCCCGCCTGGCAAACGTTCAGCTTCTGGATTCCGCTCTATCTCGCCACGCAGCGTCATATGGATCTGAAGCAGATCGCGATGTTCGCCTGGCTACCGTTCCTTGCCGCCGACCTCGGCGGCCTGTTCGGCGGCTACCTGTCGCCGTTCCTGATGAAGCATCTGCGCGTGCCGCTGATCTGGTCGCGCATCGCCGGCGTCGTGCTCGGCGCGCTGATGATGCTCGGGCCGGCGTCGATCGGCTTCGTCTCGTCGCCGTATCAGGCCATCGCGCTGTTCTGCGTGGGCGGCTTCGCGCACCAGATGCTCTCCGCGCTCGTCAACACGCTCGCCGCCGACGTCTTCGACCCGGGCGAGGTCGGCACCGTCGCCGGCTTTGCGGGCATGGCCGCGTGGATCGGCGGCCTCGGCTTCTCGCTGATGGTCGGCGCGCTCGCCGATTCGATCGGCTATACGCCGCTGTTCGGTGCGCTCGGCGTATTCGACATCATCGGCGCGACGCTGCTGATCATCCTGATGCGCGGCGTGCCGCGCCATGGCCGCGCGCGCCGCGCCGAACTCAACGCCGGCACGGCCGCGTAACCTTCCTCGAGACCCATCATGCCCTCATCGACCACTCTCAGGCATCCGCCGCGCTTCGCGCTGTCGTCCACGGCCGGCAACCCGATCGTGCTGACTGCGCAACCGAACTGCCGCATCGAACTGTTCGTGCTCGCGGACGACATCATCCGCGTGCTCGTGCTGCCGGACGGCGAAACGCGCGGACCACGCACGTGGGCGATCGCGCCCGGCGCCGACGACGTGCCGCTCGCAGGCCGCGAGCGGCACGACCTGAGCGGCTTCACGCCGCCGCCGTTCACGGTCTCGGAACAGGCCGGCCACGTCGTGATCGAAACCGCGCGCGTGCGCGTGAGCGTGGCGCTCGAAGGCGGCACCTGCGCATGGGACATCCTGCACGAGGGCACGTGGCATCGCGTCATGAGCGATCGCAAAACGCAGGCGTACAACTTCGGCTGGTGGGACTCGCGCGTCTATCACTACCTCGAACGGCATCGCGACGAAATGTACGTCGGCCTCGGTGAGCGCGCCGGCTCGCTCGATCGCGCGCAGCAGAGCTACGAGATGCGCAACATCGACGCGATGGGCTACAGCGCGCGCACCACGGACCCGCTCTACAAGCACATTCCGTTTTACGTGACATGGCAGCCGCAGACGTCGACGGGCTTCGGGCTCTTCTACGACACGCTCGCCGATTGCCGCTTCGACATGGGCCGCGAGCTCGACAACTATCACGGCCACTATCGCCATTTCATCGCCGAGCATGGCGATCTCGACTATTACTTCATCGCCTCGCCGGGCACGCCGCTCGACGCGGTGCGCCGCTTCACATGGCTCACCGGCCGTCCCGCGTGGATGCCGAAGTGGGGCCTCGGCTACTCCGGCTCGACGATGAGCTACACCGACGCGCCGGACGCGCAGCAGCAGATGGGCGAATTCATCGAGCGCTGCCGCGAGCACGACGTGCTGTGCGATTCGTTCCATCTGTCCTCGGGCTATACGTCGATCGGGCCGAAGCGCTACGTGTTCAACTGGAATCACGAGAAGTTTCCGGACATCGACGGCTTCGTGCAAAGCTATCTCGATCACGGCGTGCGGCTGTGCGCCAATATCAAGCCGTGTTTGCTGCAAGACCATCCGAAGTTCGGGGAAGTCGCGCAAGCCGGTCTGCTGATCGAGGCATCCGACGGCGAGCCCGCATGGGTGCAGTTCTGGGACGAAGTGGGCGCCTATCTCGACTTCACGAATCCGGCAACGATCGACTGGTGGAAAGCGCGCGTGAAGGACGCGCTGCTCCGGTACGGCATCGCGGCCACGTGGAACGACAACAACGAGTTCGAGATCTGGACGCCGAATGCGCTCGCGCATGGCTTCGGCCGTGCCTATCCGGCGCATCAGGCCAAGGTGTTGCAAACGCAATTGATGATGCGCGCGTCGCACGACGCGCAGCGCGAACATGCGCCAGACAGGCGGCCGTTCCTCGTGTCGCGCTCGGGCGGCGTCGGCATGCATCGCTACGTGCAGACATGGTCGGGCGACAACTACACGTCGTGGGAAACGCTGCGCTTCAATCTGAAGATGGGCCTCGGACTCGCGATGTCCGGCATCTCGAACAGCGGACACGACATCGGCGGCTTCGCGGGTCCGGCGCCTGGAGCGGAACTGTTCGCGCGCTGGGTCGCGTTCGGCATCTTCCTGCCGCGCTTTTCGATTCACTCGTGGAACGACGACGGCACCGTCAACGAGCCGTGGATGTACCCCGAGGTCACGCAACAGGTCGCCGATCTGATCAAGCTGCGCTACCGGCTCATCCCTTACCTGTACGAACTGCTGTGGCAATCGCACAGCGCTTACGAGCCGGTGTTGCGGCCGATGTTCGCGGAGTTTCCGCACGATCCGCGCTGCCTCGCCGACGGCGACGACATGATGCTCGGCCCGTCGATACTGGTCGCGCCGGTGGTCGACGCGAACCGGACCACGCGCGACGTGTATCTGCCGTCCGGCACGCGCTGGGTGTCGTACTGGAGCGGAGAAGCGTTCGCTGGCGGCCAGACTGTCACGCTGCCGGCGCCGTTCGAGCGGCCCGTGTTCCTGCTGCGCGAAGGCAGCGTGATTCCGCTGAACGTCGCCGAGCAGCACTTCGGCCGCCCCGCCGACGAACGCGCGTTCATCGCGGTGCCGTATGCGGGCATGGGCACCGCGCAAGGCGGCTCGATCGAAGACGACGGCGAGAGCGAGGCATGGCGCAACGGCGAGCAAGGGCGCTGGAAGGTCGCGCTATCGAGCGACGATACGGGCACGTTGCGCATCGCGGTCGAGCGTCCGGGCTGGCTGCCGCAATCGCAGGTGCAAGCGCAGGTGCAAGCGCAGGTTCGCATCTTCGTGCCGATGAGCGAAACGCGCGCGATCGTCTGCGCAAACGGCACGCTGGCCGACGACCATGTCGCGGACGGCTGGCGCTGCCTGACAGTTTCACTGCCGCACTGAGGTATCGCGAGACACTCGCCAGCACCACGAGGCACAAACGAAGCACAAACGAAGCACAAACGAAGCACAAACGAAGCACAAACGACGTACGAAGTACAAAAGACGAAGTACCGCGCAGCACGAAACAACAACCGCAGCGGCCTGAGAGATCGATGAACGCCCTATCAACTCCGACCCACTCCGATCGAGAACTGATTGAGCGCTCATCGATCTCTCAAGCCTATTCATCCAGTCTGGAGACACGTCCATCATGAATCCCATCCAGCACGCGCGTACTCGCGCGTTCGTCCTCTGCTGCCTGCCGTTCGCGGGCGCCGTATTGTCGACCAACGCATCGGCGCAAAGCAGCGTCACGCTGTATGGCGTCGTCGACAATGCGTTCAGCTATGTCAGCAACCAGAAGGGGCATTCGAACTTCTATATGAGCCAGGGCAACCTGCAGGCGAGCAAGTTCGGCCTGGTCGGCTCGGAAGACCTCGGCGGCGGCACGAAGGCGATCTTCCGGCTCGAAAGCGGCTTCAATTCGCTGACCGGCGCGCAAAGCACCGCGGGCTATCTGTTCAACCGCCAGGCTTATGTCGGCCTCGCCAATGACCGCTACGGCACCGTGACGCTCGGCCGCCAGTACACGCCCTACTTCAACATGGTCGGCGCGCTCGGGCCGACCGGCGTGCTGACCGGTGCGACCGGCGCGCACCCTGGCGATATCGACGCGCTCGACACGACGCTGCGCTTCAATAATTCGGTAACCTACTTATCGCCGACGCTCGCGGGCCTGCGGATGAGCGCGCAATACGCGCTCGGCGGCGTGCCGGGCAGCGTCGCGAACGGCAGCAATTTCAGCGCGGCGTTCCGCTACGACTATCAACCGGTGTCGATCGCGGCCGGCTACGTGAAGCTCAAGGACGTCGCGACGAGCGCGGCGCTCGGCAGCTTCGCGATCAACTCGCCGGTGAACAACGGCTATGCGAGCGCGCGCAGCGCGCAACTGTTCGCGGCGGCGGGCCGCTATAGCTGGCACGATCTGATGGTCGGGCTCAACTACTCGAACGTGCAGTACGCGCCGGGCAACGGCTCGCTGTTCCTCGACAAGGCCGTGTTCAACACCTACGGCGTGATTGCGACCTACCGGGTCACGCCGAGCGTGACGGTCGGCGGCGGCTATAGCTTCACGCAGCAGAGCAAGGCGAACGGCATCGACGATCCCGCGCACTACCAGCAGATTTCGTTCGAGCAGACGTACAACCTCTCGACACGCACGACGCTCTATGCGCTCGAGGCATATCAGCATGCGAGCGGCAAGGCGCTGATCGCGGCGGGCAGCGGCGTGAGCATTGCCGACGCGGTCGCGGTGGTGGGCGACTCGCAGAACACGACGCCGTCGTCGGGGCCGTCGCAGTTCGTCGGGATGGTGGGGTTGCGGCACGCGTTCTGATTGAACGTCATTGGAGCGGGTACTGCTCTTCGTCCATGACATGGGTTGACCGAGGTTTTCCGATTAGATAAGACGACGCAGCATGATCGCTCGCGCCCGAGTCGCGAAACCGATCTGTTTGCACTGTCATAGCCACTTCAACTGCAATGACCGACAGGCCTGCCGGAGCAATCCCGCGCAGGCCTTTGGTTTTGATTTCGATCTCACAATCCCACTTTTCGGAGTTATCCCATTCCAATTGAAATGGACTTTTCCGAACATAGCCCGGCACGGCACATCTACGCGAAACGGACGTACGTGAAAGCGCCGCGAGCGACGCCGAATAGTTGATCGTTTGCTGGCTAACAACAGGTCAAGCTCAAATCAAAGTGGAGATGGTGTGGCGGATAGTCTTGGCGCATTCCTCGTATCCGTTGGACTTCTGGTTCTGGATGACCCTGAAGGCAAACGCCAGCAGTTCAAATATGCCGGATTTGGGATGGGTATCTCCGTCCCGATTCCGAAACTGCTGCACAGAAAACTAACCTTGCCCCAAATAACCCTCAAAGGACGGGAAATCGCTGGAACCGGATCAACAACCGACTTCCCCAGCAACGGCATCGTCTATGAAACAGCAGCATGTCATGGCAATCTCACGCCACAAAAGTTGGAAGGTGGTGCGATCTATTTTGACGGCAGCGCTGGCCTGCTCTACGGTACGGATGTGACGGTTTTGCTTTGTGGCATAAAACCTGAGCTACTGGAAATGGCGATCATGATTCAGTCGTTCATGGCCCTGGCTGTCAATGCCGCCCCTGCCGTGATCGTTGTTCGCGGCGTTAACGAGGGACTACAGGAAGGCTTAGGCGGGGGTCTCATGCCCGGACAAATCATATGGAAAGGCACCTATGACAACGACAGCTAAACGAGACTCGGCAGATACCTGGCCTAAGCGGAAATCCGTTCGGACCAGCCACTTCTCTTTATTAAAATGAAAGAATATTAAAATACATTTGAAAGATAAGTCGCTTCTCAATATGCTATGCATCGGTCAATAGTCACCTGTTAAAACTAGCGTCGATGCATGGCATGCATACCTAAAATGGCGGAAGATCATATAAAAAGTACTCAAACAAAGATCATCATTTCTC
>Ga0154001_1000225_pt1 | contig 17637 bp, 13 predicted proteins | sample TSNJ085MetaG_FD_104699 | JGI IMG/M metagenome (GOLD analysis project Ga0154001, IMG submission 104699) | Attine ant fungus gardens microbial communities from New Jersey, USA - TSNJ085 MetaG | ecosystem: Host-associated > Fungi > Mycelium > Unclassified | place: USA: New Jersey, Wharton State...
TCACGCAGTGGGCTTTCGTCGGCGGCCACAGAACGATATCGAAACGAGCTGCGGCTGACCCGCAGCGCAAAACAGACTTGTCTCTCACTGGCACCGTAGCGGGCCTGCAAATCCCTGCCCCATTCGCGCAGGCGTGGCAGCGTCACCTCTTTTTTGCCAGCACGTCCTGCAGCATCGCCTAGTCGCCGCTCAAATCGGCAACCAGCCGTTTCAGCCGCAGATTTTCCTCTTCCAGTTGCAGCATATGCTTCCGCTCCGAAGGAGAAATGCCGCCGTATTTTTAACGCCACGTGTAGAAAGTGGCATCCGAAATGCCCAGCTTGCGACAGACGTCCGGCACTGACGTCCCCAGTCCAGCCTGCCTCAGGGCAAAAACAATCTGCTCTTCGGTGAATCGTGACTTGTTCATCGGCACATCCTCCGTTCAGGGGAGTCATTATCATGCCGGAATTCTGTTTCTGAATTGAGCAGGATTTTGGGGGAGGGTCACTTTCCTGACACTCCCTGTCTGACCATCAACGTAAACTGGTATGGCAGGGAGGAATTTTGTGCTGACTCGGCCTGCCAGCCACACTCCTTAAGGGGGTCAGTTTGGAGATCGTAAATTATTGTATATTTAGTGCATCATTTAACCGCGATAACTCGTAAGGAATTGATCCTGCAGCATTTGCCGTATTAGGAGAACGTCTTAAGGGTTTTGCTTTGCGCTGCCCTGATATCAGTTCTGATATGTTGGTTCCACTGTGTACAGATAGTGAGAGAAAACAACCTGAGACAGGTTCAGTTTTTTGCCCACGTCGTACGACTCCAGCCCTGCTATAGTGGCAGGCCTCGTTTGCTGACTTTGTGAGTCTTTAGCGTGGACTTGGTCTGCCGCTGATCTGTCAGCTTATGTATCCTTCACGTGATTTCAATAAAAATAACTTTTTTAGTCGTTTCTCCTTCTTTTTATCAGATAAAGCGCATCGAAAAGAAGCTCGTCTGTAGGCAACCTGAATAACCTTCAGCGCTAAAAAAACGCTGGAGACATCTGTTAAGGGGACGCGGATATTAATAAGGTGCTAAGTCGCCCTCATGATATTTATCTGGATTAATTATAAGAGCGGGGCGCATACATGATGCGATCTCTCCCCGTCCTTTTAGCCTGATAAAGTGCATTATCAGCCGCTGTGATGATAGAAGAAGACGAGTCCTTTTTCTGTTTAGTTGCCACACCAATACTTAGAGTTACACTAATGCTTCCGTTACATACGTCTGTAACTGATGTTTTTATCTTTTGTATAAGATATTCAGCATTAATGTTATCAAAAATCACAATAGCGAACTCTTCGCCACCTGACCTGGAAATGAAGACTTTGTCATTTACAAAATTACTTAGCCTTAGCCCGGTATTTCTCAACACCTTATCTCCAGCCTCGTGACCATATGTGTCATTGATCTTTTTAAAGTGATCAATATCTGCAATGCAAATTGTCCCTGCACACTGCTCAATTTCTCTGAGCTTAACATTAAGATGCCTCCTGTTTGGCAACCCTGTCAATTCGTCTGTTAATGACAGATTAACCGCTGATTTATAATTGTCGTTAACAAATGATATGAATATTCGGAAAGAATAGATAACCATTAATATAGCAGGCGCGTAGAGAAGGGCTGCTATTAAAGATGCTGTATCTCTTTCTAAAATGCTGAGGCCGCCAGCCATAGAAGCCAGTGATGAGTTCAGAAGCAGGAATAAGCTAATCCTGAAAACTAATAGATGCGTCGCTTTGGAGTGGATGTTAAACGACTTTCTGATAAACCATGCCATTGCTGCTACGGTACATGAGTTTATAAAGAAGTAGAAATTTAGTCTTGATGTATCCCCCATAGCCAGAGAGAGTACAATAATCAGGGTGGCCATAAAGCAGGCATAAATGGTTACCATCCGGTAAAGGAGGCCTTTGGGGGATTCAACTTCATGAATGAGCTTGTCATGTACCTTGAAATTCATCACGTAGTCCTGGTTGAGTTTAAGAGACGATAGTACCACGTGATTGTTTTAAAGGTTATAATTTGTGCCGTCCCGGTTGTAGGCGGTCTCAGGATATGATTAAGGAAATTTTGCTGCCAGGGTTGATACCCGGCCCGTTTCAGACCCACAAAAGCACGCTATGAACAGCCAGATTTTCTTTCTGATACCGCACGCTGCACTCTAAAATCTATAAATATCAGTAACAGACAACGAACAGCCGTTTGGGTGGCTGAATCAACATTATTTTTATAAGTATATTTCCAAAGAAATAAAAATAAATTACAGCAAAGAATTAAATATTAATTTAATACCCGGCAATTTAGTTAAAAACATATGAAAATCAGATGTTTATGAGCCCCACCCTAATGCGATGGGGTTATTCATAATAATTTAGAGTGGCGCAGTTCCTGTGAGTTGAAATTTACCTTCGAGGTAGTTACTGCTTTCGACGAGTTGGCTGCATAAGTCAGGGTTGCCGCGATTCTTATCAAAACCTTCCATTCTCCTCACGTCAAACAGTTTATTCCACTCAGAAAGCAAGACTACGACTTGAAAAGAAAAATTTTAAGTTGCTTTGCAGGATTTCAGAGAGGGTACGCTATACACGTAAACCAAATCAGACCTTGGGCCAACAGTTTCTCTTGGGAGATTAAACTTCAAACCCTCACGCTCACCTAATAAATCCGGACCTGAGGGCATTAATTATGAGCGACAAAAGGTTTGCCGACGATGGACTGGAATCTGTGCAGAGCAGGTGGCAAAAAAGGAATAAGAGCAGATATTCCCCCTCACGTGCGGGCCGCTTCCCGAACACCGGCACTCGTTTATCTCGGCCCGTGATGATTTACGTTCCGCCGTGTAGTTAATGCGCGTCCTTCGTTTAATGGCACTGTCCTCCTCGTTTGAGATAGCATTTCATATAGCCGTTGCACTCATAGTATTTAGCAGGGATTCGTTATTAGGCTTTCAGTCTACAGTCCGTTGACACAGACTTTAAGTGCAAGCGACGGCAACCGCACAAGCGCCCTCACGTTATTCGTTACAAGCTGGGCGCAGGCCGCTGCCAATGCGGCCTTAATATCCAAACTGGCGCTCACCACCACCCGGTCCCAGGCCTGATGAAGAACGGGTGCGCGACACGCTGAAACCATAAGGCCTCTTCCGGGTTCCACAAGGGCTTCTACCCTTACGCTTTAGGTTCCGGTGCGGAATACCGCGACAGTCTCTTCAAGCTGATGTGCCTGATCTTCCAGCGAACTTGCAGCAGCGGAAGACTCTTCAACCAGCGCAGCATTCTGCTGCGTAGTGGTATCCATTTCTGTCACGGCCAGACTAACCTGTAGTATGCCTCTGCTCTGTTCTTCAGAGGCAGTCGCTATTTCGGCCATTATTTCCTTCACTGTTTTCACTGATGAAACAATGCCAATCATGGTTTCCCCTGCACGACTCACCAGACGCGATCCGTCCGCTACCTTTACTCCGGATTCATTGATTAGCATCGCGATTTCTTTTGCTGCTGTTGAACTCCGCTGAGCAAGATTTCTTACCTCCCCAGCAACCACGGCGAAACCTCGCCCTTGTTCTCCGGCGCGGGCCGCTTCAACTGCTGCATTGAGTGCTAATATGTTAGTCTGAAATGCTATTCCATTGATAACGCTTATGATATCAGTGACACGCGCAGAACTCTGTCAAATTTCACTCATGGTCCTGATCACCTCATTCACAATATCGCCCCCCTGACCTGCATTGTCGGAAGCCTCCTGAGCGAGCCTGCTTGCTTCTCTGGCATTACCTGCAGTCTGTGTGACTGTAGAGGTAAGTTGTTCCATGCTTGCCGCAGTCTGTACCACAGCGGCTGATTGTTGCTCGGTTCTTGATGAAAGATCGATATTACCTGCAGCGATTTCTGCTGATGCCCTGGCAACGCTATCCACACCCTCACGGACATTAGTGATAATCTGTCGCAGATTATGGCTCATTACGCCAACCGACTGTAAAAGCAGGCCGGGTTCATCCTTTCGCTGTGTTGAGATGGTCTGTGTCAGATCGCCGGCAGAAATGCGGTTTGCTGCATCGAGTGTCTCACGCAGAGGTAAGGTAATATTTCGGGTAATCCACCAGGCGATAAATAGCGCGAAGATTACACCAGCCAGAGCAGCACTCAGCATGAAAAGGCGCGCTCTGCTTACGGTTTGAGCCGACCGCTCCTGCTGATAAATAAACATATCCGTAATGGCCGTATGTAACTCACCAGACACTCCGGACAGCTCCCTCGAGCGTAGCGCCTTATTATCGGAGAGCGCAAGATAGTTTGTTAGCAGTGCCTGTACTGTCATTATTTTCGCAGGCAATGATTCGACAATCTCAGCAGGCTTCCCTGAGTCCACAGCCATTAACGTGCTGTGGTTGTCATTTATCCTGCCTGCTATTGATGCTATCCCGTTGATACCTCCCTGGTCGGGATGTATCAGGAACGCCTGAATAGAAGAGATTAACGAGGTGAGGTCATTTCCTGTTCTCATTTCAACAAGAGCCTGCTCTGGTGAAAGTGTCGAGTTCTGAGAAGACAGAGATATCGCATCCCGGATCCGGGTAAGCTCGTCGGTATTGGCCGTTGTCAAAAGAGCCTGAGTCTTATCTTGTGCAGAGGAAAAGGCAGCGAGTGCCTCAAGATAACGACTGAAAATTCGAGTAGCTGCAGTCAGTTTTACCGTCCCTTCCTCAGCCATCTCGGCTCTCTCCAGCTCCTGCAGCTTTGCCTGAATCTTACCGACCGCGACCATATTCTTTTCAGCATATCCGCTATTGCCAGTGTACTGCAGCAGGGTACGGTTGAGGCGGGCATCACCCAAATCAATGACCATATCCACGGTCATTTTTTGAAGTTTCAGGTTTTCATGTATTTCACGAAAGCCTGTTAACCCCACGGCGGTGATGAGCAAGGCTACGGCAACGACAGCTAAAAAACCAGCGGTCAGTTTTTTCCCCACGCTTAAATTTTTTAAAAATTCAGCGCATGTAACTTTCTTTTCCATAATGGTAGTCCGTTTTTTCAATAAAGCCCACGATGCAGATAAAGGAGCCGGCTCATCTGTTATCGGAGATTTTCTTCGCTTCGTTAGTTTTTTTTACTCTCCCGCCCACATTTTAATGTAAGGATTTTGTTATTATATATTTCACTGTGTTATGATTACCTCATTTTAAGAGCTGTGCGAAAGGCTTATTAAGCCACCCCTCCAAAAAACCGAGTCTTTTTATAAGATAGAAGGGGTATTACTGAGTTCAAAAAAGGATGTTCAGTTGTTTAACTTTAAACAAAGTATCGGTAAGAACTGTGAATATGCAATCACAGTTCTTACTGATACACCTGAAGTCATACAAACAGCAATCTCTTTTAAAAATTACATAAAATCATTAACTTAAGTTAATTATCACTTCAAGGAAGGCTCCATGACGTTGTGTCTGCGGTTAAAGATACATTTATCAATGCGCTCAATTAACTCACCAGGGAAACGTAAAAGCATCCTGAAATTCAAGAAAACCTACTGTAAGTATTTAAACTTAAACGCTTTAAAAACGTCATGGACTGAAAAGTCCAGGATAAATAAAAATGCAACACTAACTTACATTTTCCAAAGTTGTGAGTTAAAATAAGCCAAGCTTTTTTATTAACAGCTTGTTTCTATTTGAATTTTTATCCTCAAAGGTTTAAACCGTTTTTCATATCGGATGTGTTTTTATGTATTTATACAAATGATACACCCAACATTCATCTCAACTACTGGCAAAAAAATGCTTTCAGCCCTGAATTCAGACGAAGATAAAAAGAAATCAGCACTCGGACTGCTATCGGATGATGACAGCCATCGCGACGAAATCCTGGGCAAGTTTGTCGCCCTGGCAAGCCAGGTTCTGGGTATTCCGGGCAGTTTTGTTTCTGTGCTCGACGATGAATTCCAGTATATAAAAGCATCCAAAAATTTCGATCTTCGGAAAAGCACGCTTGAAGACGCTTTTTGCCGACACACGGTTGCAAAAGGTATGGTTCTGGTCTGCCCTGATACGCTCTTGGATCCACGTTTCAGAAACAATCCGCTGACAACCGGCGCACCTCATATCCGTTTTTATGCCGGTGCGCCTCTTGTTACACGCGATGGTATGATAATTGGCACGCTCTGCGTGACAGATACGGCACCGCATGTCTTCGACAATGCGCAGGAGCAGGCGCTACAATTACTGGCTTCTGTCGTGACAGGCTACCTGGAAGCCTGGCATTCCGCGGGATATGTTGATGTGGTGACTCATCTTCCTAACCGCCAGCGCTTGATCAGGGATTTGGAAAGGCTGTCGGGCAATGCTCTTGATATCAGTTACCGTATTATTTTGATTGACTGCATTGATATGCCAAGAGCCTATGACATGGCACGCTCTCTGGGCATTACTGCGATTGAGACGCTGCTGCGTGATATGGCCGTAATGCTAAGGCTCAGGCTCAAACTGAATACTAAAGATGTTCTTTATACCGTGGCCACGGGGCGTTTTGCACTCCTCACTCCTAATGATGGCAGGTTCTCCGCTAAAAAAATCAACTCCAGACTTCATGGGATCTGCGTACAAATCATGGATAACATCACCATCGACCTCCAAATCTCTACCGGAGACGTGAATTTCCTGCCTGGAGTGGCAACACAAAACGCGACAGAGACATTGAGAAAAGCTATCAGTGCACTTCACGAAGCTATTGTGACCGGCTCGGGATCAATGTCTTATGATGAGAGTAACGATATCCGGCACTGTTCAGATTTTTCCCTACGTAACGATCTTGCCCGCGCTCTGGAGGAGCCTGAAGGTCTTTATCTTGTATATCAACCGAAAATATCACTCAAAACGGGTAAACCGGTTGGGCTGGAAGCACTCATCAGATGGAAACATCCGGTCAGGGGTGAGCTCTCTCCGGCCGAATTTGTTCATCTGGCAGAATCAACCAGTCTGATGGGCAGGTTGACTGACTGGGTTATTGACGCAACAGTAAAACAGCTTAAAGTCTGGTCGAAAACATGCTTTGCACTACCAGTCTCGGTCAATGTCAGCGTCTCTGATATCTCTCGTCCCCGCTTCGCGGACAGGCTTGAAGATAAGTTGCTTGCAAATGGACTGCGTATGGAAAGCCTGGGTATCGAGTGTCTTGAAACAGAGAAGATACTGGAGAGCCCTCAGGCAATGGAGGGTCTGGATATGCTAAAACTTAGGGGCTTTACCATATCAATTGATGATTTTGGTTCAGGATACAGCAATATCAATTACTTACATAGTATTCCTATGGACGTTATCAAGCTTGATCGCTCTCTGATAAGCAGAATTTGTACCGATACGGCCAGCAGGATCATCGCCCGACACGTTATCAACCTTCTTAAGGAACTCGACTATGTGGTGCTCGCGGAAGGTGTTGAGGACGAAAGCACAGCAGTGTCTCTTAAAGCCCTGGGGTGCGATGAAGCGCAGGGTTTTTATTATTCCCGTCCCCTCCCTGTCCCCCTTATCGATAACTGGCTACAGTGGCAGCTCCGGAACAATTGTGTCTGAACCTTACCTCTGAACCAGCTCAATGATAAAGGTTATTTTTTTCGGAGCTAAAAATTCCCCCTCATACATGGAATCCGGTTTAGGGGAGTGAGGAGAACAAGTCAATGAAACCGTAGGTCTCTTTTCGCAAGTAGGTGTGAAAATTATCTTCTGGCTATTCTCTGACGAATTATTCCACACTGTCCTCAGTTAAGTTCTTAACCGTCACGTCAATGAATTTTCGAATATCGATCCTGATGTGCCGCAGGGTGAGTGGTATCGAAAATTTTTAGTTTAAATATACCTGCTTTGATGGGAGAATTATCCAAAATAGCGTAATTCAATAACAAATGGAGCTGATGCATATTTCTGATGGATACTCGTCATCGAAAAATTAAGAGTATCAGGATATAGTCAGAAATCGATGAAAAAAGCGATAATTAGTCTTTCAAGAAGCCAATAAATTGAAAAAATCATTTCTCAAAACTTTTACAACTTTAAGTTTCCAACAGTTAGAGCTTTCGCTAGGTACGGTCAAGGATGATATCCTCTCTTACAGAGAGTTTACTTTTCTACCTAACTGATAAGTTGAATGGGGTGTGCACCGTATAATAAATAGAAACCATTTTGTACCTGGGTTGCCACCTTCAAGAATGGTAAGCATAGTTACACCCCACCTAAGATAATTCCCAAAAACACTGTCTTAACTGCTTTACATAATTTATGAAAAAGATTGTTGCAGAACAGCTTCCAGACTCAGAAGGTCGGTTAAAGCAGAAAATATTATAATAAATGTAAGTAAAGTCAACTGCTGCATGTATCAATTTACGTGGTTGCAGTCAATTTCTATAAGTCTTACATTAAGTATACCGGCACTATCCTTTTGTTTAACAAAATTAATGGGTTTGATATGATTCTTGATGAAGAAAGAGCGAAACTTGTTGCTTTCGAAATTGGTTTCGCAGTGCTCAATCTGATAAAGGATGAAAGAAGCGTGAATTCCGAGAACATATGCGAATTACTTGAGAAAAAAAGACTATCCATGGAGAATGTTCTGCATCGGTTTGTCCTAAAAGGTACTGCTGAGCTAGTCAGAAAGGGGTTTTAAAGGACACTGACATATGCTGCGAACGCAGCTTCCTATATATGGAGAGCTGCGTCCACACTACTGGCTGTGTAGACAACCAGTAAAATGCGGCGATTCATCTCAATTTACCGCCCTTTTCTGAAAGCCTGTTCAGGAGTAGAGTAATTACTGAGGCACACCGGACACGCCTGGCATCTGTTGTGGTGGTACCCCGCTCTTAACAACGCTGCAGGATAATCATGGAATGAACCAAGAAATGTCCTTAACTCGCGGGTTGGCATAGCAGCGCATCCTTGTCTGTGGATCAACCTTATCCCATTCTGGTTTTGGAGGTTGCCGAGATAGTAATAATGCATAAGAAACCCCTATGATAAACTTACCATAAGGGTAATAATTAAGGCCATCTTGCTGAATAAGATTCAGATTAAAACTTAATCAGTCAATTCTGATTGCAGCATGAAATTCATCATGAGATGCTTGATTGTGGGAGATATATTTCTTTATGGCAACTAAAGAATTTAATAACCGAGTTGTAATATCCATACCATAATAGTACAAAGATTAGTAAAAATGAAAGATATGTATTTTTAAGCAAGGCAGTTATTAATTATCTGGCGTGCTGGTAATATCTAATTTTGGGGGTGCGTCTAATTAGTTGAATATGATGTGTAATTCAGGATTTTGATTTTCTCTCATGGCCAACGTTAACGTTCATTGTCCAAGTTGTCAGTCTGCTCAGGTTTAACGCCACGGTCAGAACCCAAAAGGTCATGACAATTTTAGCTGCCGTAAAAGCCACCTTGTGTTTCAGCTCACTTATGCTTATGAAGCACTTATGAGCCAGGTATTTAAGAGCAGATCACTGGAATGGCCTTCTGTTGACGGGGTTCGCGATACCGCCAGAACACTGAAAATTGGCATTAACACCGTCATCCGGACTTTAAAAAACTCGCGCCAAAGCGAATAATGTCTTCAACTTTTTCCCATGCTGATGTAGCGCTTATCTGCAAATTTGATGAGCTATGAGCCCGGCAGCACTTACTCTTATGCGCGTACAAAACCAAAACAGGCGGTGTACTGGTTTACACTTTTGGTCCCCGAACTGATAAAACCTGCCGGGAGCTACTGGCACTCCTTGCATCATTCATTATCGGCATGATCACCGGCGATGACTGTAGCAGCTATGGCCGTGAGGTGTCGAAGAATAAGCATCTGACCGACAAAATATTCACCCAACGCATTGAGCGCAATAAACCTGACGGTCCGCGCCTGCATTAAACGATTGGCTTGTTAAACAAACTTCTTTCCACGCTCAGTTGAGATCCACAAAAAAGTGATCGGAGCGTATATCAAATAACATATGTTATACTAATTAGATGCAGTACCCAAAATAGTTCAATGATGAGTTGCCAGTACTATAATAGTCACTGACCCGGCGGCTGAATTTTCTACTCCCCCGCAGTTTAAAGGCGACAGCCTGATTGAACCTCACAGGTAATGCATCCGGAAACCACCCTTCTTTCTCGCATGGTGTGTGGTTTTGGCTTGACGTATTCATAATAAGCGTTAACCTTTGAAAGAGAATTCATCGTGAATCCCGTATATTAAAACGGCGGGAATAAGGATCTGGTATGGTTAATGAGAATATTTTGTCGCAAAAATCTATTTCAACTCCGGTGACGGTCACGAACAACGTGCGCGAACTTCGCAAAGCGGCGGGCCTGACTCAGGAGGAGGCTGCAGAACACTTTGGCTTAAGTCTGCGCGTCTGGCAGACCAAAGAGGTATCAGGTATGCATGGCGGCCTGCTGCGGCAGAAAGAGTATGAATATCTTTTGCTGCTGGCAGGCCGGCATCCTTACTTTAAGCTCAGCCCCCGAAAGTGAGGGCGGTTTTCAGGTTAAAGATTTTTTAACTCGACGCCAAGAGTCTGTTTCAGGACAACCAGATAATTTCGTAACCAAGCATATTAACATGGAGGAAATAAAATCTTTTTGGAAATGTAACCTAAAAATACATCAGAAAGACTCATGTTATTTTGATAATTAAAATAACTCACAGGCTGAAAATCACAGCTTGCAATAGATAAAATCCAATGCTATTGAATATTACTTCCCTATTTATTTCACAAGCTGCAGATTAACAATAATAACCTCTTCCCCTACGATTCTCATCTGCGGTATGAATAGTTGTTTACTGATTTCTGCTGCAAACTCTGTCACGTAGGAGTATTTGTGCAGGCAGCAACGGCTAACCAACCCCCAAGCCTCAGCTGAGCGCCTTACCCGCCGTCGGACGTATCCGGACATAGACAGTACGGACAACACGTAATATTCGAGTTATGCAGGCGCGCAAACTGACAGGCCTGCCTAAGCGTCCTGAAAGAACCGAGGAAGCGCCCGTTATCTCCCCGTGCACGACAGTCTTCACGATGTACCTCGGTAAGGAATGGTGCACGTTTGCGTCTGTTAAGATAACAGCGCATGATTCTCTCCTGATAATAACTTTTCAGTTGCCAGAATATCATAGGCAATGGCCTGGATCAGGAAGCTCCCCATGTCCCTGCCACCTTAACTTAGTGCACTGACTGTACGAGTTTCCCAGGCGCAAGGCGTGGCATTGCCGCCTACACCGGCAACTCTTGATATGTGTAAGGGCTCTACCTGGGAAATGGGAGATATCCTACACTAAGACAGTTGCTTGGGCAGGGATGATTTGAGCGTGTAGTAGACTTGGACGTTTCTATACTCTTCACCCGGATGAACATTCAGAACCCGACAGTTTAGACGAACAGGCCAGTATTGGCTGTTGTCGCAGATAAAGGCGTAGCTCATACGGGCAGTTTTGTGAAGTACGCGCGGTTTGTTTAAATATCTCTTGCCTCAGTAACTGCTTCAGTTTTATCTGGAGCCGCCGCTTTTCAGACTGATTATCGGACTGCGCGTGAGTGGTTGATGAATCGGGATCGTACTTATTTACCCAGGCATAGAGGCTGTAAGTGGTGATACAGGACAGGTGGCAACGCTTGCGATGAAATGGCCGTGATCAACAACCTGTTTAACCGCTTCGCTCGTGAACTCTTCAGGATAACGCTTACCGCTTGTGGGCACCTCTCTTTTCATGACTCTGAGGTGTCTGTTAAACCCGTGGAGATTCAGTTTTACTCCCATTGGCCTTCGCCGTCCTTTTGCAGTTGTTATCAGTTGGTCGCGGTAGAAGACATTTTGGGAAATAATAGGATAATATAAATGTTGTACGGCAGATCAGCGAACTGATCTGCTTTTAAATCAATATTTTTTTGGAGAAGCATCAGTATGGAATACTATGGGCTTGTGTTAGTAAAGTTCATTATCGGCTTTGTGATCGTCATAACCCACCTTAATCTGTCAGGAAAAACACAGTTGTCCCAGATGACACCGATAGACTTTATTGGAAATTTTGTTCTGGGTGGGATAATAGGGGGGGTCATTTATAGTGACTCAATTCCATTATATCAATTTATACTCGTACTTCTCATTGGCGTATGCCTGATTTCTTTACTCAACGCGACAAGCAAGCACATCCCTTTTTTCCGAAACGTGACTATAGGCCAGCCCATCCCTATAATAAAGAAAGGGAAGTTTCTGGTCGACACGATATCTAAAAAAAAGAACAAGATAGACATCCTTAGTGTCTCATCTCAGTTGCATGCACAGGGTATTCACTCCTTTCAGGAGATTGTCTATGCTCAGATTGAACCCAACGGGCAGATAACTGCAGTCCGCGACGGATCTGAAATGCCATCCGTTATCATTATGAAAGATGGCAAAGTCCGGGAATGTGCGCTCAGTGATATTGAAAAAGATGCACGTTGGCTCGAAGATGAACTGGAAAAGGTTTCTGTGACCTGCGAGGATGTTTTCATCGCTGAGTTCTGGAATGGGCGATTAACGTTCATTCTGAACGATGGGGAAGTAAAAAAATTACATCCATAAACTTATTTATTATAATGGCTCAAGATAAGTTATGGTGTCATCCTGCTTTCGGCTATGCACTTCTCGAAGCTGACATCGATAAACTGCCAGCTCCGGCTCTACCGTAAAAGTTAATGAGACCTTTAGGGGACTATCATTACTTATATTACACAAACGGTCTGGCAGAAACTGATACGTGATATGGCATAAGTGACAGAGCCGTCCAGATCAGACACAAACCCTTCATCCTGGCAATGAGCAGCAACGACAGGGCTGGCCATCTCGGGAGGAATCTGACGCGTGCGGGATCATTGCAGTTTTCAGCAGACAAAAGGCCTGCGGATAAATCCGCAGGCCTTTTTATTTATGCTGAATTAGGAGGCGAACAACCATCAGAGAAAGGGCCGGAATGCCGGCGTGATGATTATGCCCTCCGATTTCTTTCAGGCCCTGAGTTTCCGGTATGCAGGGTGGGTATTCACCCCCCACCAACCGGCCAGCGCACTAACAACAGCCCCCACCAGAAGAGCGATAAATGACCACAGTGCAATCTTTGCAGCTGCGCTGGCGGCCTCGTATGCTTTCTCTTTTGCCTGCTCTCTGAAGTCTTCGTACTGCGCCTTCGCATCGTTCAGATTGCCCTGAAGCTGAGTCATGCGATCGTTGACCTCCTGAACGGTTTTGTCATGCGCCTGAGTGAAGTTATCTACGGCCCTCTCCGCCTCTTCCGGTGACAGATTAGTATTTTCTGTCAGCGCCTTTTTCACCTCATTCCTGTCGACACCTTTGCTGACCGCTTCCGCCCGGGATTTCAGTTTACCGCTAAGTGTATCAACAATGGCGTCGCTGTTGCCGGGGTTGACGGCCAAATCTTTAACCGAAGCTGCAATGTCGCGCCCGGCAGCCTGAAGCTGGGACTGCAGAAACTCAGGCTGAAGTTCTTTTATGTTGCTGTTGCGCAGTGCCTCCAGTACCGTTTTGTCCATCTGTGGGAGCGTAAGCTGAGTATTCAGTCCGAGTCTGTCAGCGATATTCTGAGCGAAATCTACTGTTGCGCCAGGGACTTTACCTGTGGCGCTGCCCAGCCCGATCACCGCAGAACCTGTGGCAGATGCTGCCGCGCCAACCGCGCTTCCCGCCATGTGCAGAATGCCGCCAGCGGCGGAGAAGCCCAGGACAGAAGCGACAAGCAGGGATGTGGCCCATGAGAGAAATCCATGGATGGTTCCATCCGCACCCGCCAGCCTGCCGGCCACAAAACCGCCGCAGGCCAGGCTCAGTACGATTGAGATAACTGACCAGACCAGAAAAGCCTTGTCGGCACCGTTAATCATATCGTCAGACTGCGGTGAAAGCAGTGAAAAACCCAGGCTGGTCCCAAGCGTGGTCAGCAGCAGAGAAACTGCCAATACCGTTACCACGCCAGCAATGATGCTCCCCCACGAGACACGCCTGCTTAGTTCCGTTTGTTTTACAATTTCCATTATCATCTCCATTTAAAATCTTATGAAAAGGTGGGATTCATCCACACCCGGCTCAATCTTAGTAAAAATATGTGCTGCCGAAGTCAGTTAGCCGAAACAGCCATCATCTGCCCTGTAGGATGAGGAATGTGCAGTGCGGCAGACCGTACAGACCGCTAGACGTTGCAGACGAGACGCTCACTCACTTTGTCGTACAAAAGCTGTTTTTTGGTTCTGTCACTGCTCACTAGCCGCTCAAAGCGAATCGGTATAGCGACGTGTTCATGGTCTTTATATCAGTGAGAAATGCATGCGTGTCAGACATCGTCCGGACATAATTTGTGGCAACTCCAACGACGGCGAGGGCATCATTAATAAAAAGTGTCCGGGCATGCTGGTCTCCTTTTTTGTCATACCTATCTAAGGCTGACTAATATCTGTACAAACCGCTCCGCAAAAGTTGTGGCGCTGTGTGCTACGGCTTTCCGGCAGGTCGGGGCTCTTATCCACAAGCTTATTGCCTGTTTTTCCACCGCAGCTGTGGATAAATTCGCTGCGTGCCTGCCAGGAGGGGGTCCTGAAACCGACAAACAAAAAAGCCTGCTGATATTTCCGCTCACATTGATCCTAAAGAAGCGATTCAATCTGCTGCCCGGCATGCCATATCGTGAGAACCACAAGGAGCCTTAACGCTTTGCTCTCCGCAGGTCGGTTGATGATTTTAACGATTTGCTTTGCTATGGAAATCCGCTCCTTAAAGGGCCTCAACGATCATCGCCACCCATCGTCTGGATGGTCGATTGATTCAACAAAAAAATTTGAAAGATGCAAGGCCCGGCCTTTTTTCGAATATCAGCAAGGTCGTTTTATGAACGTAGCACGCCTGCGGCGTGAGCGGCGCTCCGTTTTATACTCGGTCTCATGTATATCCCCCGCCCCGCTAAACTCCTCTTCACCGTAGATGACGGCTGGAACCGCTACCTCGAAAAACACGGCGACAGCATCAGCCAGTGGCCCCGCCTCTGTGTTGAGCGCATGCTCGCCTGCGGAACCTGCGCCACGGGCGTACGCCGTTACTGCTGCGCCTCGCCGGACTGCACACACTCACGCTTCTTCTGCCAGAGCTGCAAGTCAAAGGCCTGCAGCGCCTGCGGCATGAAATCAACTGAGCAGTGGATAGCCGAACAGCAGCACGTGCTGCCCGACTGCGACTGGCAGCACATCACCTTTACCATGCCCCACCTGCTGTGGCCCTTCTTCAGCAACAACTGGCCCCTGCTCAACGACCTGTTCCGCTGCGCCACCCGCGCCATGCTGAAGTGGGCACGCCGGCAGGGTATTGAGGTCGGTATCTTCTGTGCCCTGCATACTTACGGCCGCCAACTTAATCAGCACCCGCATATCCACGTTTCCGTCACCCGCGGTGGGCTTGACGTTAAGCACGGCGCCTGGCGCAGCCTTTTCTTCAGAAAGAAGGCCGTTGAGGAAATCTGGCGGGGGGCCGTTATCCGCCTGCTGCGCGACAGCTATGAGCGGGTCAGTCCCGGCACCCTGCCGGGCCTGGGCCACATCCGCGATGAGCCCCAGTGGCGGCGTTACCTGAAGGCACAGTATGGCCGGCACTGGAAGGTACACTTCGCGAAGAAGACCCGGGGAGCCTGGCACAGCGTGAAGTACCTGGGACGCTACCTGAAGCGCCCGCCGGTGTCGGCTTCACGGCTGCGACACTATGCCGGCGGCGCGGTGGTCCACCATTACCTCGATCACCGCACGGGAAAGCATAAACGCCAGACGCTGAGTCAGGAAGAGATGATCGGCCGCTATATCAGCCACGTTCCGGCACGGCATTTTAAAATGGTGCGCTACTCGGGCTTTCTGGCCAACCGCAAGCGGGGCACGCTGCTGCCGAAGGTTTACGAAGCGCTGGAAATGACGGTACGGGAAAAACCGAAACGCCCCGGGTTCGCGGTGCTGATGAAAGGCTTCCTGGGTACGGACCCGTACCAGTGCATCCTCTGCAAAGGCCGGCTGCGTTTTGCCGGCGCCGTGGCAGGTGAGCACGCCACAAAAATGCTCTCAGACAGGCTGCAACAGATGGCGAAAAAACGATGGCTGCGGATGCCTGAGCGGGATCGGTGCGCCTGAAAAAAGGGTTTCAGGTTAAAAATACGGCGAAGACAGTATTTTTACATCAAAGCCCACGCAGATCAGCAGCAGTAATGGCGTAGGCGGTGTCACTTTTCATGGTCAGGTGCTCCCAAGAGGAGCGATTCAATCTCCTAACCATGAACCTGCGCTGTTTTTCCGCCAGCGCCAGCCACCTGACCAGAAACAGGTTTTCCTGCGCAGGTGAGCTGACTTCTCCGTCAGCGCGGGCGTTCTGCAGGGCCACCAGTCCGCACCAGGCGAGGTGGCTGGCGTTGAGGTTTCCGTTATCCATCTGTTTGTCCTTTCAGCTAATCATGGTGCTTTCAGGTAAGTGTAAACGTGAACCGGGAACCTGAAAACCCGACTGCCTGAAGAGGGGCGAGCAGTGCGCAGCCCCTCACTGAATGCCGCGTCAGCGGCATGGAGGCGCGATAAGTGGTTAAGGACGGCACGGATGCCACCGGGCGCCGTCAGCCCGGCGAAGCCGGTTACGGGCCTCACGTTGCCACAAACCCAACCCTTCCCTGCCAGACGCCCTTAAGTAGCGTTCTGACAGCGACGAAGAAGCCTGTCGGTCGGAGACAAAAGACAGCTTCAGCGACACCTCCCAAAGCAATAAAACAGATAGTTACAACACCCGGTATCAAAGCCACACGGTTCCGGGCCTTTGGCCCGGTGCGGCGGGGCTTTGTAGTGGGGACTGGTATGTTTCGGTTGTTACAGGAGCTGAGGTTTTCGCTGACGTCATAATACTTACATTGACTGTTGTAACTAATGATTTGCTGAGTTTCTGCCCCGGCTTGTCCGGGGAGGTATTTCTGATTTTTGTCACGATCTACTCTTTGTCCAGGTTGTCGTCGCATTTTGCTCTGAGCAAAGCGAAGAGAGCTACCCTGATGCAGGTGAAGCCTGCTCCGGGTACTCTTTCTTTAGAAAGCATGTTTTGTTCAGAAGCAACGTTCGAATTTATCCATATAGTCGAAGTATCTTCCGAAGTTAACTGCATCAAAGGCCGGATTGCGGCCGTATGTTCGAAGTTAACTGACTGTTTAATGCCTTTAGCTGCAGGTACCGACGGACTGAGGACTGAAATGGTGGCCACAAATGTGTCGCTGGGTAGATTTCGGGCGTGAAAATACCTGCCGGGCGCGGGATGTACCTTTCAGCGCCAGCACAGACACCGCGACGAGCGCGGTAATTTAATAGGGGGTGTTTATCAGAGGGTAACGCCGGCACGCTCCAGCAGCAGGCGGTAATACTTCTCGGCGTCCGTCACGTGCAGCTGAGGATGCTCAGCCTTGACCGCAGCTTCCAGCGTATAGCGTTTTGAGGGAGGGCACTCGGCGCTCGATGACCAACGAACCCATGCGCTCTGGTAGCGGTCAGATCCGTTTCGCGGACGCAGCTGGCGCA
>Ga0154001_1000229_pt1 | contig 17574 bp, 22 predicted proteins | sample TSNJ085MetaG_FD_104699 | JGI IMG/M metagenome (GOLD analysis project Ga0154001, IMG submission 104699) | Attine ant fungus gardens microbial communities from New Jersey, USA - TSNJ085 MetaG | ecosystem: Host-associated > Fungi > Mycelium > Unclassified | place: USA: New Jersey, Wharton State...
TGGCATGTGATATGTCTTGGCACGTGAAACGGCACATAGTGTCCCAGTCGTGGGGAGAAAAAATAACAGCAAGCATCCACCTTTCAAGCACGTTCCCCATGCTTTCAAAATATACCCGTTGACACCTTGGATACCTCCGAAAATGACTCGTTTTTGTTTTGTATTCGACACGTAACGACCGTGACTGCGCACGCTAGTATCCTTCGGTTCTATTTACAATCTCCAGGGTCCGGGGTCCCCAACACTAAGTTTACGATTTACACACATGCAATGGCTGCTCAAGGAATTCCTCTCCTCAACTTCGAATATGATATGCAGACACGGAGCCCTATGAGCCCTATGAATTCCGATTCCAGCTTTTTTGACCATCCTAATGCTCGCATATCTGCGAAAAAATGGTATCATTACCTCCCCCTATGTGGTATGTACAATATCAGCTCTTAGCGATCTCAGCCTTAAATGTGAAATCCAGTGCTGGTTTTGCTTATGCTAGCGCCTCATCCTTCCTGGCTCTACGTGCTTGTCGATTTTCATCTTTTGACCATGAAGCAATATCTTGCCTTTGGGATACACTTATTGATTACTTATACCCTGACATTATGCGCTTTTGCCTCTCTCATTTTACTGGTCGTCCGCGATCCTGGATCCGTTACCAAGCCAAAATCCTTGCACGATACCGATGACGATGTTGAATTAACAGAGGCCTTGATGCGATCTGGAGATGATATTCAGCATGGTTCTTGGTGCTACAAGTGTGAGGTAGGGTTTCAACTGCTCGTTGCATTCGCACGTGAGAATCTCATGCTTGGATAGGCTCCTAAACCGGAAAGAACCCACCACTGCGGCTTATGTGATCGATGCGTACTGAAAATGGGTCTGTTGCTATCCTTTGAATTTGAAAAACAAAAACGAGGACATCTCATACATTTTCATAGATCACCATTGTCCATGGTTGGCTTCCAAATGTATTGTAAGGCATTCTTCGGCCTGAGCTATTAAGAAGCTGATGAACATGTAGGGTCACCGTACATATCCTGCCTTCATTCATTTCTTGACTTGTATTACTCTCCTTTCCCTATACATCGGAGCTGTATCCGGAGTGGCTTTGATTTATGCTTTGAACCACCCTTTCGATATTGTAGGTCAAATCGTTGCTTCAGAGGACTCTATTACTGATCACACTCGTCAGAATGAAGATACACCAATCCACGAAGTAGCTCTGACATTTGCAGGTATCGTATCCAGTCTCGTGGTTGGCTCCTTCTTGAGCTATCACCTCTACCTTGTCTCGTGGGTTCTTATCTGATCTCACCCCGTGTCTACTAACTAACACTCGCTACAGAACCAATCAAACAACTCTAGAGTCTGCCACTCCTTTCTTGCTCTTGCGCCATCTCCCTCCTCTCCCTCGTGAAGGTCGTGTTTTCTCTAGTCCTCCGGTAGAAGCTGAACTATCCTATGAGCAACGAAGACTTGTGAAAGATGCGTATCGACATATTAGACCCTATGACCTCGGTTGGCGGAAGAATTGGTCGCAAGTCTTTGGCTGGCGTAACAAACATCATCTCGTATCCCGACTTATATGTGGTGGATCGTCGTTCGTGCTTCTTTCTACCAATCATCCCTAGTTACTGATTGACTTATGGAAAATCTAGGCCTGGCGATGGCTTATCGTTTCCCCAAAATCCAAGATCCGATGAATTGCTTGCCAGATTAGCCAAAGAGCTGATTTCGATAGACAGCCATGTTTAGAGATGCTCCACGTTATGAGTTGTCTCTTACTCTCTCATTGAAGGAAGTTGTCAAATGATGCAAAAGTGACCAAATGACCATTACGTTTACGATAATTTAATTCCATAGCTTTAGTTTTACCTCCTCACTGATAATCCTTGGGATTAGCTGAACAATTGTGACTTCTGAATGTTAATCCAGCAGAGTACCTCTTCAGGAATCGACAAGAACAATAACACATGTCTGTTTTGTAGGAGAGTTTGATAGCAGCATTGACATTGACATTTGTGCCATTCTCCATGACCTCTCTCATTAGGACTGCCCAAATTATTTGAGGTATCATCGCTTTCATAGTGGCTCGGACGACTCCAATAAAACTCCACATCCTATAATTGACAATTGGATGTAGTCGACAATATCAGAGCTAACATCAGAGAGCTACACAAGACATTGTCGGAAATGGCCTGGGTTATTTGATTTCTAAAAACTCTGCCAATGACAGAAATACGCAGAGATTGTCACCTCTACAACTCTCATGCGCGAAGTAAATTACTTCTGCTGCTGCAAACCCACCCCAGTTTGCATAGGATGGTGGGATGGAAGGACACTCCATCTGAATGTTCCTGAGCATGTCGAACACAGCTCATATATAGCACGGATTCCACTGCAATTTGTTAAAACCAGTTCTTCTCCGTCGTAGTATAAGACATGGGAATTCCACCCAAGTCAAATATATCTGTTGATCACCGTACTGGGCGAAGATATGAAGGACTCATACACATTAGGAAGGAAAAAACACACCAGGTAATCCAAAATCCTTACAGGCGATCTCATATCACCTGAAGGGAACGTCTGCACGCCTATATGGCGGCTATGAATGGCATCACGCCCAAGTGCAATCGCTACAAAAAGTGTTGAACAACCAGCAATAGTAAGAAATTTGAAACACACCAGTCCCTACGTTAGGCGACTAACCGGCGATTGGGGAGTCCAACTCCGAAGAAACCATGAGCGCGCCAAGCGAATTATACTGAAGAAGGTTCAGGGCAGGCTTGAAGATGTTCACACGGTCCCTCAAAGAGTTGGATCGATTAGCAATGATCAGGTTATCTTTATACCTGTGCTCTGAATCATAGCGGACCGCTAACTGAGGCAGATTTTAATTGTTTCAAACCTGCAATCAGTATCTCTGACCAGTGCACAGGTTTCTCCGGTCCCGCATGTATCCGGTGTCATCAGGTGGCAAAGTGCTCCATAATTCGGCATCCGGTAGGACTAAGAGACTCGGAATGTCAGCCTAGGATAACCATCTGACTTTCATGAAAGCCTGTAGCCGTACTTCATATGAAGTTGGGTGGACTAGATCACTTCTGCGTCAGACACGATGTCTGGTGAATATTTTGGCCCGATATTTATGGAAACCGGAGTTTCTGAATTGGCCAGAACGGCCTGATCACGCCGTCCGTTGCAACTCTCAGCGGACTCGAATGTTTTGTCTGGTAGGTGTACAGGCCGAGTTCCATCGGTGCAAACTGGGCTTGAGCCAGATCCTTGAAATTCATTTCTGCATCAAGGAAAGCTGTGCAGGGCTTATCATTCACTCGTCTAGGAATTTTGTTGCGGCCTTGATTTTTGCCCTTCGGGCATAATCATTCGCTGATCCATCGCAATATAAGAGATCCTTTCTAGGAATCTCGGGTCGTCCCTCCATTTCCTTTTCTCCCACCCCGCACTGAATTGTCGACTCTTGTCCATTTGCCACAGAAACAATTTCCCCAGAGCTCAGACTTTTTTAGGAAAAAAATCGCACTCCAAGCCGTTTTATCTTTTACTACCGCTTACCATGACGACCGAATCTCTGGCTCCTGAAATTGTTTGGTTCAGCGCCTCCAAGTCTTACTCTGACAATCCTACCAGCACAGTTGATGTGGTGAACAGGGCCTCCAAGGGTCAGGGTCTTCTCGCGTGAGCCACTTGGCTTTTTTGTTTGTATGTCTAAACCTGACAGTCTCTGAAGTTTGCGCTATGGCTTTGAGGAGCAGAACCCATCGAGAGGCGTCTGGCTCATGGGTACGATTTTAAATTCGTTGTTGTCCTCACTTCTCCCTCAAATATCCGGACCAATCGTTTGTGCCTTACCAGTCTACACTTTTGAACTATCCTTTGCTTTAATATCTTGAATAGTTTGGAAGAATCTTGAAGAACACAATTCATTTATGGCATGCGAAAACTATGTTGACTTCGCCCTACCAATAATGGAGGCCATGGTCGGTCATGGCGAGATAACACAAGTCCTCCTCAATCAACATCAAGATTTTTTCTGGGCAATCGCATCCCCTGTGACACAGTTCATCTACATCACACTTCGCCCTCGACGCGATAGGAGCTCCGAGCTAATGCCTTTGTTGGAAGAACTCGCTAGAGAGCTGACATTGATCTCTGGATGTTATGGTTCTAGCTGGGGACCCTCAGTCCATCATGATAATATATGTGTCGGCATAGTCGGTTGGAGGAGTGTTGCTGTATGTTTCTATCTTATCATCATTCTTTATGGCTCATCATCTGCTCTCAGGACTGGGATGCCTCCGCGATTCCGGCAATCGGTCGTATACGAGAAATCAGCAGCATATACACAAGGTTTGCTCGACTTTCATGAGGCATTATGATTCGATGATCCCAATGTCCATGTCTGCTGTTCCTGCTTTCTCATATAACTTGCTGTCGTTATCTTGTTTATCATTGCTGCGGTGCTGTGCACTCACTGTTTTCGCTGTTTATTACCAATTACAATTTTCTTATGAATTACAGGATAATGCTGTAACTCTGACCGATCGATAGATTATATCATAATCCACTGATAAATCAGTTCATCATTCTAGTCGTGACACAAATCTCCCTAGCAATGGTATCACAAAAATTCTCGTGGGGCTGAGCATCGGAGGTAACAACATCCCCCCTCCTAGACCACGACGGTGCCAAGAGTCGACTTCGGAGTCATTATACTGTCAGCACTTTGTGAATAACAGCATGAAAGACTGGAACCCACTCATTGGCTGAGCCACGACAAGCATGACAAAGTACACCCAAAGCCTTCCGGCCCACCCTCCTACCCTCTTCCCAGTCACTCCCTTCCAGACCCTTTCTCCAATTAAAATAGGACCTTGCAAGGCAAAAAACAGGATTGGCATGAAATCAAATCCTCTGTTCATTGTGTACATCCCACATTCATGAACCAATCCTGATGCGACAAAAGTTCCAAGGAGCATGCCCATTTCTCCAAACTGGGCAACCTTTACTTTTCTTGAATGTTTGACGGAAGAGCATAATACAGTAAAAGGGGCTAAGATACAGGTTGCCAGAACTTCGAATAACCATTTCCCTGCATAAGCTCCATAGACGAGAAATGTCTGTCTGAAGCATTGATGCCACCTTCGTGCCCAAAGCTCATGCATTGATTCCGCTAACCAAGGCTGTTCTATCAAAGGAGGCCAAACCATCGGAGATGTTCCAATAACGCCTACGGCGAATAGCGTGCACAAGTCGTATACCATTTCAAATCCAGATAGAAGGGCGAATCCGGTCATGATGTGAACGAGTGTTGAGACGAAATATCGCGGAAATGGAGCGGGCAGCTGGGGATAGAACATACTCCCTCCAAGGGGCGTGCCAATCCCTCCAGGAAAGAGCTTGATGATCGATTCGAGGAAATCAAACGCACAGTAAGAAGTAATGAAGGACTTGAAGGTAGCAATAAGAAAAGTGCGTCTGGAATCAAGAGGGCGAGTAATTCGTGGTACGTAGGTGTTTTGTCCGAATTTGAAATAATGTACCCGAATGGAGGTGAGGAGCTCTAGTGCATCTGAAAGCCAACAAGGCAAATATTCTACAAGTTGACTGGGTTCTTCAACCGAATGGAAGCCGTTCTGTGTGGTTTCTGAAAGAGCTTCAACTTTCGTTTTTCCTTTAGATACTCCTGGTCGAGACTCCCCAACTTTGAGCATACCCTCTCTTGTCAAAGCATACTCCATCGCCTTTGAAATCGCAATTGCTGCCATGAAGCCTGATAAATGATGAGAAAACAGTCAAAAACTCAGGCAGACAGAGCTGCACTAACTGTGTCCCCAGTTATACAAATTTAGAAGAGGTTGTGTCCACACAAAATGGTACGCGGCGCATAAAACTGCGCAGATAGTCAAAGGTAGAAGCAGCAGTCGTATAAGATAGGTATCAGATCTCCGAGCAAGATAGGCCATGAAAACGAGTGGTAGATAACACAGCAGGGGCATAATCCCATTTTTTAGAGTCAGAGGAATGCGCTTGTCCGCAGGGGGTATAAGAGCACGGAATGTCAGCTTGGCACCAATCTTGACTCTAGGAGAGCTCATTGACCATGTCAGTTGAGAGGAAAGGACACCCACTCATTCCAAAGGATTCTCATCTCTCACCCTTGGCGACGTGGATGACTGGGCGCTTAATATCCTGAGTAAGGGATTCGGCAACGTGCAAAAAGTCCGATCATAGATGAGCAGGAGTCATTGACGAAAATCAACATAATTATTCCTTTTAATCATATATTAGCAAAAAAATTCCTATCATGAGTACGGACTGCGCTCGAGCACTGTGTAACAAATTGATGAATTAAAAAAAATTCTTATCAGTCAGGCATCAACGCAGTAAGTTCACTGTCGCCGGGTGTAAACCGATACCTAACGGTAGCCTCTTTCTTCTCTTCTGGATTGAAAATATAACCTACATCCCAGGAATCACGGTTATCCCAAGATAGATACGAGGGACGACGTCTAGGTGGATGTTCCGTTTGCCGCATAGTAATCTTCATTCTTATGAGCTGGTCATAGTTGTATGGTAACGGTTGTGATTGACTTGAGTGAGAATGTTGGTGGGGTGTGTGGTACTGAGGAGAAGGAGATGACGGTGTACTGGGTGAAGTGGACAGCGAAGAGTTTTGAACGAATTGAATAATGAGGTCTAGAAGAGTATGTGTTATGTCTGCAGCACAAGAAGACCAGAGTTAAAGTCTGAATTATTTTTTAGGAGAAGCTCACTTTACCTTCGATATCTTCTACTTGTGTCTGGAATTTTCTTTCCCAGTCACCTCTCTTTTTCAGCTTCTGGGTTATCTCTTCCGCGATCTGCTTCTCTGGATCATCTGAATTGGGTTGCTCGAAAGATGACAAAAAGCATGCGACAAAAAGTCCGCCGAGCGCGACAGAATGAGGCGGATATTGTAGAGGCAGGGACGTGCGATAGCTGTCTCTGGTTAGATAACTTGTGTCCAGGTTTACTTATTGCAACACACCAGTCCATCACCAATCTCCAAGCAAACTTTGTGAGGAGTTTAGTTGCTGTAATATAGGTCTGAGATGAAGGTCGACGATATCAAATCAAGACCTCACCTCCAAGTATTCGGCCGATTTTAATGACATAAGGGAATGGTAGGCGGGAGGTGAAGTTAAAGCAAATGCTCTCCAAGATGAATCGTTCCACCGTTAGCAACCGTTGTCGATCATTTTCAACCACCTGGCCAAAAAAAAAGGATTTTCATGAAAATAACATTGACGGAGTTACCAACCTGGGGATCCATAGAGTCTAGATCTATTTCTCCACCTGGGTGTTTGGATTTCGCGGACAAGTCAGGAAAACGGACAGCATAAGACACAGCCAAGAGTTCCCGGGGTTTCTTCAAGGTGTCATGCATCTTTGTTGACACAAAAAGTCCCCCAAGGCAGACATCCTACACAAAGGAAACAGTCCATGCACCTGAGCGCATCTTGAGCAGAAGGACGCACAATATAGTTGAAGTCCTTCCTCGGAAAGAACAAGTGGAATCGATGGTAAAGTATTTGGGCCGTAGCAATCGTCTTCCTGGGACTGCATAAGGAACATAGTGAGGTTGAGCTCCTGAAGCCAGGTTGTCGGAGATCCACACACAATCCGATACGAGCACCTATAGTCTCCAGGAAGCCAACCGCATTTTGACGGTTTTTGTCTTCTTGACCATGAGAAAACCTTCCACGCGTTCTGTCAGTAAGGTGTTCAAGATCTGTAGGAACGAAATATGGTTGATATATCTTCAGCGTAGAGGCCGCAAGGTTTGTAGGAGACTGAGCACGAGAATGCCCTCCCTCGACCGGAAGCATGATGATACAAGACAAGGATGGGTGATCTCATCTCATCACTCCTAGGGACTACAACTCAAGCATATTCTATCTTTTACCGTATTACACATATGAGTACAACGAGAATCTGTAAGAAATACCATTGACATAAATGCTCTACAACCTGACTCCCTCTTACTTGACCTTGCTATTATTGAACATGTCATGAGTAAACAGAAAGACCATTAATGTCTTATTCTGTCCCTATTGTTTCACTTATTGTGAGAGAGACTTCTGATACAAAGATGCCGAAAGTACTGTGTAAAGGATCCATCCCGATGCAAAACGCATCTGTCGAAACCTCGAACGGTCATAAGAGCTCATTATCTCAAACTCCCTCCCTCCTCCAATACCATCGCCAGACTAAAACCTCTTTGCAATTCAGACTCCACTCTCTTCCTTCTGCCCAACCCTCATCATCATGGCATCAAAAGTGGTAGATCGAAATCAATTATTTGAGTGAGTGGAATACCGTATAATCTGATGATGATGATAGCGATGGCGACTGTAGGAGTGGAAGATGTGGGTATCGTTGTAAGACGATTTAAAGAATTGCCAGAAGACTGTAAATTCGGGTGTACTATGGCGGTTTTTGTTTCTGTGAATAAGCTTCCCATCCTTCCAATTACAAGAGGCCCATTCGTTTTCTGTGATCAGTTTTCAACCAGCATTGCACCAAACATTTCCCCAGCGATCCTGAGCACTTGTCACTAGCCCTCCATTTTGGGTCCCATCTGCCCCATCAATATAACCAAAGCCATAAGTTGAAGCCCCATTAAAACTATTCTTCGGACAACGGAATTGTAAGAAAGGTGGACATGCACGGTCAACTGCGGTGCACATTTCTATGCAGGGTAGTAGGCGCATATGCTGGGCTTGAATGTACGGAGAGCTGTCACCAGTCGTAGCTGGTTGGGAAGGTACAGGAAGCAGAGCAGAAAGTACTGCTTGCGTAGGACCAGGTCCAGCATTGACTATCCCCATGCTTTTGGGATTTGGCGTGATAAAAGCGAGGTTTTCTGGGCTAGGTTCTGAGCAACGAGGGAACAAGTTTGCACAGAGCCATCTTCTATATTCCCGTTGGCAATGATCACATCCGACCAAAGGTGAGTACATGTCTGATCCACAAGCAAAAGTAGAGAGCGAGATGGTGAAATTGGTGAGTGTGTTAATGGTTTGATTGAACAAATCTCGAGGAACGTTGGCAGTGTCATAGATAGGGAAATTGTTTGTAGAAGACGAAGAGGGGGGAGGAAGGGGTACGGCATAGGCCGTTGACGGGCAGAACGGCAGCGCATGAGCAAGTGTACACAAAAATGACGCGGATTTGGTTACGAAAAAGATTGGACCCGACACTTTGTGAGCGTCCTGGACCACGAACGCGGTATAATTGGTCTGAGGGTTTAAGTCACTCAGCGACCATTCTGTACGCCAGCCGTCTTCGGGGTCTCTAAGCCACAAGGACGAGTTGACGATTGTCCCACTTGCTGAAACTGACGAATTCAGAAAACATGCCGTCCGGAGAAGCAGCCTGTTGGCCGTAGAGAATGCAATAAGTGTTGTATCAGGTATCGAGCCAGAGGTAGAGGGGGTGGGGAGGGTGGGGTTGGGAGATAAAAAGGTGAAATTTGGATAAGTGGGTGTGTCAAGTGGAGGCGGGGGAGCAAGTACAGGAGAGAAGATAATGGCTTGGTTACTGGTCGAGTCACCGAATAATGGATTATCAGGTAGAATTTCATGCAGTGGACCTAATACACCTATGAGCAAAGAACTTGATCAAGAGAGGAGGTACAGACCGGAAGTAGAAACGCCAACCTCAAACGAAGCTTCGGGCGGTAAGTTTTCTACATCTAACACACCTCCAGTGGGGAACAGACCCTTCCAATTCCCTAGTCCATCCTGGATTATGATTTCATGCAGTTCAGTGGATTCGGTATTATTTGTGATGAAAAATTGAGGAGAAGAGGGTGAACAAAGAGCAATGGAGATGGTTAGCTCTCCTTGGTCCTGTGTTGGAATCGTGAACGAGGTGTGAGATGCAGAAGGAGTGATGTCGTTGAGCTCGAGTGGGGTCCTGAGTTGCGCATATGCTGATAGTACAAGTAATGAGAGAAGAAGGGGTAGTGGGAGTAGCATTCAGGCGGCGTGTGTCCGTTGATCAATTGTTAATGTTGAGCAGCCTAAATAAAGACTGCGCGCCACTCGGAAATGCCAAGTAACAGGATCCCTGATGCATTTTGAAAGTGGCTTTCAACATTTTGACCACTGATATCTCACAAATACCCCTGTTCTATTGCTGACTGAGAGGTGAGCGCCAACATATGCGCCTGCCTCGTGCTTGAGCTTGACTTCATCCAGTTTGGAAAGAAAAATCTTGACATGTAACTTGAATCTATCACTACAAACCATCCATGCTTTAGCCTTGTTCCACTCCTACAGCTTAGTAAATAGGGACGACGTGTTGACGAGCTATATACAAGCGAAGAATGGTACAACTAAAGCCACTGCACAGGAAGGAGGCATCCTATCAGCGCAAATACAGAGAGTTTAGCCGTATCTATGGCTTTGCCCAGGTCAACGTGATTGTTGGAAACTCGCACGAAGTTAAACTCATCCTCCAATTAGTTCATCCGATCAGGTCTTCCATCTCCTGAGGAGCTGGTTGATTGGAAGCTCGGAAACTCGAAGTTCATCGGGTTGGCTCCACTGTCAGTTCTGGAGATTGCACCTGATCAATGCCTCCAGTCACCCCAATTTACCTCCTTCCGGAAACCATGAAGCACGTTTTCGGGTTGTATTATTCCTGATGTAGTTGTGGATAGTCACAACCGGAAGTTAGCTTGTTTCTGTTAGGTAGATCTCCCTTTATCAGTGTGAGTTAAAGTTCAATGCAGACGAAAAGCGAGACTGGTCTACTTTCAAATCTTGAGAGCAGACTGAGTAAACAAGGACGACGACGTGCACCACTGGTCTATTTATTGTACCGGGAACATAGAACGATCACTCCACTGCTCAAAGCAAGATGATCAGGCATCTACTGCCTCTCGTCCAGTCTGATCCCTTATATCCCCATCCGAAAAGCTCAGAATACCTGCGATATTGAGGCTCTGGACCACGCCCTCTGCGGTAGGAACGTCCATAGTTCCAAGGACCTTATTCACCTCTTCAAGGTCATTCGACCGCAGGGCGTCTTTCATCTCCTCAGGGAAGCCGCTGAAGACGTCCCAACGCATTTGTAGCGCCTTCTGAACTTCTTCAATATCAAGGTCCTCTGTTCCTGGACCCTCAAGTACGAGATCTTTCGGAGGAGGTCCATCAGGAACGTTAAAGTTGATGGTAGACGATGGATCTTCGGCAAAGAGTTGAATTTGCTCTTGACCCGCAGTCGAAGCTTTGACACGGTCGGTTAAGTGCTTGTAGGTAGTTTTGAAATCTGCTTGGAATATTTCGATGGCGCGCTTATCACCAGTTCTCATCCTGACAAGTAGATCAACGAGCGATGTAACAGTCAAAATCCCCCTGCTTACTTGTTGAAGAACATACGAGGACCATCTTTTCCGAGCTTCTCGCAGTACTGCAATAGAAGACTTTGGTGTACACATTGTTTGGAATATTTTCTCCTGCCTTCTCTCTCGGCAGTGAAAGCAGCAACTAACAAGGCATCAGAAGCACCTTCGACGTAGACACCTTTGTGATCTTGGATATACGACCAGGATTCCTCATATGAACCAACAGGAATCTTCGAGAAACCCTCTAACATAGGGGTCATTTCCGGTAATCCAGTTTCCTCGTCATCCGAATTATCTTCCAACCTGGTCGGAGACACAGGACCAGAAGCTGATGAAGAAGCCTGAGGGTTGAGAACCTCATACGTCGTCTCTGTAACCTTTTTTGTTTTTTGGGGCTTGGATAGGGGAGCAGGCTCGGGTGCTGGCGGCACATACTATCAGTCTGAATCAGCAATGATCGAGTTACAAAAGAAAGCATGGAACCTTGCTTGTGAAACCCTCGTGGATATCATCACTAGTGATTTTCTTTTTCTGTTCTTTGAGCTCCTCTTCTAGCTCTTGTTTCTTATCATCAATCGACTTGGCGAGTTGCTTTACGTGCATGTTCATCTCAGTCACCAGCTCCCTAGCTAATCGCGTTTGTTTTTCTAGCTCTGCAGTGTTTGACTCTTGGATGCGTTTCTTGACCACTTCTGTGATGCCTGTGAGCAAGATTAGGAGCATTCCGTCGTAGGTCTGTTCTGACTTTGACGAGTCATTGCCCGGGGGACAATCTTTCGACGGCTCCTTTTCGAGTTTCTCAACCCGAGAATTGAAGTAAGATACAGCATCAATCGACGTGTCCGCTAATTTGTTGGCTATCTCTGTTATGCGAGGTAGGAGAACATGGTCGCAATCGATATTAGCTTGCAGCTGAGCGATCTTGTGTTTCCGGGCTTCACGCTTCTCATGAATATCACGCTGACGCCATCTGAATATCAAAATAAGATCCGATGGAATGTATAGTGGAAGCTACATACCTGACAAGCGATTTGTGGTCGACATTGGGGTGTCCTTCAATGTCTGAATCATCAGACACCTAAACCGCAATACCGATTTTGTAAACTGATCATTACTAATGGAATGCCGAAAGAGCCTGACCTCAAGTTGATCCCACTTGGAGTAGTTGAGTGGCATCAGGAGGACAGAGGAAGGAGAAAAGGATGAAAATAAATACAAATATGAATATTTATTGCCAAAAAAAAGTGAAAATAAAGATGAATTTCATTTTGCTATCAATTGATTATAGTAGTACAAAAGAATGATTATGGTGTATATAGTCAATTGATGGCATAATGATATTCATCTGTATTTTCAGAATTTTTTTTGGCAATAAACACTCATATTTGTGTTTGTTTTCATCCCTTTCTCCTTCAGTATCTTCAGTCAATATGTCTGACTTGCAAGCTGACGTCTTAGGAAAACATGAACGCGGTGACACGGATGATGATGATGCGTCTGTTGAGAAGCAACCAAAGGTGGAGGAATCAGATGATGACTTTGGGCCGATGCCCCTTCCAGCCAGCGAGGCTCCCAGTGGAAAGAAAAAGAAACGCAAAGGTACGGGCATACTTTTCCCAGACTACTGTTAAGCCCTCAAAATGTTCACAAGAACGCATTTCCGTCTTGGGTCTTGGTGTTTTCTAGTCCTACCCCATGAACGGTTATATCTTGAACACCTTCCTAACACAGAGCAGTATTACAAGAGTTTTATGCACCGCGAAGTAATAAATTACTGCACTATGACCAAGTATTATCTCACACATTTACTGAATCTGAAGGACTCTAATCACGACAATATAATAGGACTGGTTTCCTGATTACCACCTCTGTGGATGGACATCTCAAGCTCTGGAAGAAGCAGGAGACAGGAATTGAATTTGTTAAGCATTATCGTGCTCACTTGACACCCATTACCGGTGTCTCTGCTAGCACAGATGGACAGCTCTTTGCTACTGTCTCCGAAGATAAGACGGCTAAGGTGTTTGATGTTGTAAATTTTGGTGTGTACTCACAAGCATGTAATAATGAGTTGTTTCTGACCGACGGTTTGGAGATATGATAAACATCATCAAACTTGACTTCGTGCCCCGGACTTGTTGTTGGGTTCATCGTAAAGGGTTGGCACAGAGTCTCCTGGCAGTGTTAGTCTGTTCGTTCTTGATTATTGGAAGTACTAACCTTCACTGAAGTTCAGACTCGACCACTGGGACGATACGCTTCTACGATGGTAGAGGTGGTGATACTCCTGTCGATGATGTTGAGAGTTTGCACCGTTTCCCGGTCCATCTCATGGTCGTAAGTCACCTGAGTGCAGTATGCTCTTGGATTCTCACCTCTCTACAGTTCAGCGACAAATATGACATCGTGATCTCTGCAGATGAAGGTGGTTTTGTAGAATACTGGCAGCCTTCTGAGCCGTGGGGTTTACCGAAGACCATCCCAGGGCTTTGGTCATACAAAAGTTCTACCGACCTTTATGAGTTTAAAAAAGTGAGATGAATTCATACCATTTTTCACTGGCAGAAATTTTATCTTTTTCCAGTCAAAATCCACACCCACCTGCTTGACGCTTTCACCCAATGAATCATCCTTTGCCACATTCTCGCTACCAGACCGCCAGATCCGTGTTTTCTCACTTTTGTCTGGGAAGCTCATTCGAAAATATGATGAATCTTTAGAGGCTATACAAGAGATGCAACAGGCGGGTACAGCCATACACCGTGTTGAAGACATGGAGTTTGGTCGTCGCTTGGCTGTTGAAAAAGAGTTCGAGCTTCCCGGAACTGATGGACATGTTCCAGCCCACTGGAGTAATGTTATCTGGGATGAGAGCGGCGCTTTCATCATATATCCGACACTATTAGGGATTAAAGGTGAGTTGAATGTGATCTCAAACAGACCATAATTTTACGATCTCATCTCCTCAGTCGTCAATACTGTGACAAATCGCGTTGTACGGTTATTGGGAAAAGACGAAGCAGTGCGATTCATGAATTTATCATTATATCAAGGCGCCCCTTCGAAGAAAGCGATTACTACAGTAGTATGTGGATCTGCAACCTGGCTGGGTTTAAATTCTCAATGGTGCTCTAGGCAATGGCTGCTTCCGCTAATCCTATTCTTGCTGACAAAAGTCAGCGGGATCCCATTCTCTTCTGTAGCGGTTATAAGCGCCAGCGGTTCTATATGTTCACTCGCTCGGAGCCAGAGTAAGCCTGTTCACTACCTACCTTGCTTTCATCCTCTGATGGATCAATACAAGGGACAAATCTGGTGACCGTGATATCTTTAATGAACGCCCTACGCGCGAAGAACAGTCAGTTGCAGCAGCAACAATTGGGAACGCCATTGGTCCGTCTCCTGTTGCCAATGCGGCCACAATTCATACCACACTCGGTGATATCAATCTACGCCTCTTTCCACAACAAGCACCAAAAGCTGTTGAAAACTTCGTTGGACATGCAAGAAGTGGTTATTTCGAGGGCATCGTTTTCCATCGTGTCATACCCAAATTCATGATTCAAACGGGAGATCCGCTGGGTGATGGAACAGGTGGAACAAGTATTTGGGGAAATGAATTTGAGGATGAGTTTAGTGATGATTTGAAGCATGACAGGCGAGTGCTCTTTTCGTATGCCATGAGGTGTAGTGCTGATTTCGACATTTGTCTCCTAGGCCCTACACAGTAAGCATGGCTAATGCTGGGCCGGGGACAAATGGTTCCCAATTCTTTATCACGACTACAGCTACACCTTGGTTGGATCGCAAGCACACAATTTTCGGCCGGGTGCTTTCTGGAAGAGAGGTTGTGCATACAATTGAGAATGTCAAGACTAGCAAGACGGACAAGCCCTTTGAGGATATCAAAATTATCAATGTTGATGTTGAATGAAGTATAGGTAGACCTTTGTCAAAAACCCTTAGAATCAGAGCGCTACACAATCCAAAGTGATGTGTTTATAACCCACTTGCAAAGTGCTTCTAGGGAAGGACTCTGCGATAGGAGGTCCAAATGAGGATTTTAAATGAGTTATGATTCGCTGAATACTAGCGTTCGAGGAAGCGTCATCTACAAGAGATGCTGGACAAGAAAATGCAAGGAAATTGTGTTCTTCTTTATGAATTGGAAGTCCCTTCACCCGCTCCTTCTGAGTATTAATCTGACATCGGAATACCACGAGGGGAACACTATTGAGGAACGATACTTGATTCTCGGAAGACGGAACATAGGCGACTGGGTAGTCAAGAAAGATAGCGGCAAGGGGTACGAACGTCGTTGAAACGAGGCCTTGGGGCAGTTGGACAGTACGTTCCTCGGCCGAGACGTGGGAGCCGGTAAGCTTATTGACGAGCAATTCAAGGACACCAAAGACAGCCTTTGGGACAGTGTCAAACTTGATGTACGTTTAGAACATGCAGGATCCAAATGATCGGTACTATACAAACCTGGCAGATGTCGCCTCGTTTCTGTAGAAGCAAGAAGATAGGATATGGATTTGAAGTATCTTGAGTCAGAAGTAGTTCAAGCTTTCTGACTAGGAGCGATTTGTTGACTATGAAAGATTGGTTTGCGATCGGCTCGTAAAGGTGTAGTATTTCGTCGAAGCATTTGGATGTCTGCCAGAATTGTTCAATATGCGTCTTATTAGGAAAAGTTGAAAATAGTACTCTACACAGTTCTTCCAGGAGCGTGGAGAACGTGTTTTCAACAAGGTGTTCTTCTATGGATATCCTATCTAGAAGATAACCTGTTCTGCGTCCAAGACTCAGTGAAAAAATTCGAAGTCCACATTGAATTTGAAAGCACACCTGATGGACAGAGCGACGAGAGTGATATCAAAAGCAAACGACTCCTTTGCATCTTTGGAGAACTTGCGAAAGGGTTCGAATCGAGAAACCTGAGATGTGACTGCTGCGAGGAGGTCGTATGACGACATCAGTGTTTACTGAAACCCATATATCCTCACAAATAAGACGAATACAGATGCTCCCAAATGGATATCAGAATATGTCAACCGAGGACCCGGATCTACTCAAAATCTCGTCAAAGAATATCATGCTCCTCTAAACACATAACGCTTCGATTCGAGTTCAGATATGCCACGAGAGCTACTCTCAATAGTATTCATTGCACACTGAACCACAAATATAACCACGGTGGTGAGCAGCCACCAGAGGGTTGTCTGCCAGGGCAAGTAGAGAAACAAAGATAGTGTGGGGGCCACGGCTGAAAGCGCGTAAAGCATGCCATATGAAAGAGGTTTAGGATTGTGAGTAAGTTGAAGACAAGTTCGAACATCATCCGGGTGAAAGAGAATGGCGAGGTTAAGGTGAATGAAAAATGCAAGGAGAGTAAATCCTATAGCAAAGGGTATCACAGATCTCGAGGATGGTAGATCTGCTGGGAAGATGATGAGCACAGGGTTACTCGCCGTCGGGGCCAATAATTGGATGAATTGTCTGTAGAATGTCGAGCTTTGATCAAAGCTTGGAAATGTAAAGTGTGATGGAGCGTACAGTATGGAGGAGAGCAGAACGAGTATCCGGGCACCGATAAGCTCCTTTTCTTTCAGCCTTTCGCTCTGCTCCCGAAGCTGTTGGATGACTTCGTCCTGTTCTTCCGAGATGTTAGCGGGAGATACTGAAATGAGCGTTTCGAAGAGAGATCCTCACCTTGTTCATCTAATATTGTACCTTCCTCCTCTTCCCCTTCCTCGGAGAACTTGAAAGTTGTCCGGCGTCGCACCGAGTCCATCAAACAGCTGGCGATGTTGTATTGGTGTTTAACGTGGACTACCTAATTAGACAATACCTGTAGAAAATATAAACCTTGGAGCTCACCTCAATGTAGATTGACTACAGAGTTTGAGAATTATCTAAAATTATGGTGGCCTATCAATATGTATTTTAAATTATTGGCACGGTTGCCATCGGTTGAGCTTTGGCTTGCAACAACTAGACGAATGATGTCATACACGTGACTCAACACATTTTCTGAGTTCTGGAATCGGCTTTTCAATCATGGTCTCCGCCAGACAACTCGCTGATGTATGTGAGGTGCAGATAAGCGAGTTTCAGTCAAACCGTGAAGGCGGCGCTTACATTGATACATACAA
>Ga0154001_1000230_pt1 | contig 17564 bp, 19 predicted proteins | sample TSNJ085MetaG_FD_104699 | JGI IMG/M metagenome (GOLD analysis project Ga0154001, IMG submission 104699) | Attine ant fungus gardens microbial communities from New Jersey, USA - TSNJ085 MetaG | ecosystem: Host-associated > Fungi > Mycelium > Unclassified | place: USA: New Jersey, Wharton State...
AGCATCGACGAACAGGGCAAGCTCACCGACGAGCTGCGCGCCGCGATCGAAGGCGCCGACAGCAAGCAGGTGCTGGAAGACCTCTATCTGCCGTACAAGCCGAAGCGCCGCACGCGTGCGCAGATCGCGCGCGAAGCCGGTTTGCAGCCGCTCGCGGACGCCTTGCTCGGTAATCCGCTGCTCGATCCGCAAACCGAAGCCGCGGCCTACGTGGATGCCGAGAAAGGCATCGCCGACGTGAAGGCCGCGCTCGACGGCGCGCGCGACATCCTCTCCGAGCAGTTCGGTGAAACGGCCGAGCTGCTCGGCAAGCTGCGCGACTACCTGTTCAACCAGGGCGTGGTGTCGTCGAAGGTCGTGGAAGGCAAGGAAACCGCCGAGGAAGAGAAATTCCGCGACTACTACGACTACGCCGAAACGATCCGCACGGTGCCCTCGCATCGCGCGCTGGCCCTCTTCCGCGGCCGCAATGCGGGCGTGCTGATGATCAAGCTCGGCTTGGGCGAGGAACTCGACGCGCAGGTGCCGCATCCGGGCGAAGCGCTGATCGCGCGGCACTTCGGCATTGCCAATCAGAACCGCCCCGCCGACAAGTGGCTCTCCGACGTGTGCCGCTGGTGCTGGCGCGTGAAGGTGCAGCCGCACCTCGAAAACGAACTGCTGACCAATCTGCGCGACGAAGCCGAACACGAAGCGATCCGCGTGTTCGCGCGCAATCTGAAAGACCTGCTGCTCGCGGCACCGGCCGGCCCGAAGGCCGTGATCGGCCTCGATCCGGGCCTGCGCACGGGCGTGAAGGTGGCGGTGGTCGATCGTACCGGCAAGGTGCTCGCGACCGACACGATCTATCCGCACGAGCCGCGCCGCGACTGGGACGGCTCGCTCGCGAAGCTCGCGCGCATCGCCGCGCAGACCCAGGCCGAGCTGATCAGCATCGGCAACGGCACCGCCTCGCGCGAGACCGACAAGCTCGCGAGCGAACTGATCTCGCGTCATCCGGAATTGAAGCTGCAAAAGATCGTCGTGTCGGAAGCGGGTGCGTCGGTGTATTCGGCGTCCGAACTCGCCGCGAAGGAATTCCCCGACATGGACGTGTCGCTGCGCGGCGCGGTGTCGATCGCGCGCCGTCTGCAGGACCCGCTCGCCGAACTCGTGAAGATCGAACCGAAGGCGATCGGTGTCGGCCAGTATCAGCACGACGTGAATCAGCGCGAACTCGCGCGCTCGCTCGATGCGGTCGTCGAGGACTGCGTGAACGCGGTCGGCGTCGATGCGAACACCGCGTCGGTCGCGCTGCTCGCGCGCGTGTCGGGTTTGAATGCGACGCTCGCGCGCAACATCGTCGACTATCGCGATGCGAACGGGCCGTTCCCGTCGCGCGAGCATCTGCGTAAAGTGCCGCGTCTCGGCGACAAGACCTTCGAGCAGGCGGCCGGCTTCCTGCGCATCAACAACGGCGAGAATCCGCTCGACCGTTCGTCGGTGCACCCGGAAGCGTATCCGGTCGTCGAGCGGATTCTCGCGAAGATCAGCCGGCAGGTCGGCGAAGTGCTCGGCAATCGCGATGCGCTGCGCGGGCTCTCGCCGACCGAATTCGTCGACGAGCGCTTCGGCCTGCCGACCGTGCGCGACATTCTGCTCGAACTTGAAAAGCCGGGTCGCGATCCGCGTCCCGAGTTCAAGACCGCCACGTTCCGTGAAGGGGTCGAGAAGGTCAGCGATCTGATCCCTGGCATGGTGCTCGAAGGCGTCGTGACGAACGTTGCCGCATTCGGCGCGTTCATCGACGTCGGCGTGCATCAGGATGGTCTCGTGCACGTGTCGGCGATGTCGACGAAGTTCGTGAAGGACCCGCATGAGGTCGTGAAGGCCGGCCAGATCGTCAAGGTCAAGGTGCTCGAAGTCGACGTGAAGCGCCAGCGGATTGCGCTGACCATGCGCCTCGACGACGAACCGGGCGCGGCGGCCGCACGCAGCGGCGGCGGCGGTGCGCAGCAGGAGCGCGGCTCGGGCGGCGGCTTCAACCGCGGCGGCGCGGGACGCGGCGCGCCGCCGCGTTCGCGCGAACCGGAACCGTCGGGCGCAATGGCCGCGGCTTTCGCGAAGCTCAAGCAGAAGTAAGCAGGCGCAAGCCAGCGTACGAGGAGCATGACGAGTGGAGTGAGCGCGTCGGATCGACGGACGCGCTTCGCCCGACTCGCACCGCTCTTTGCGTAGTCGCAAGCGACGGGCAACTTGATGCCCGCATACTCGCGAACGACGCGCAGAAACAGAAAACCCACGCCATGCGTGGGTTTTCTGTTTGCGCTCCCGCCTGTCAGATACGGGATAAATCAGATCTCGATCTTCGTTCCCAATTCCACGACGCGGTTCGCCGGAATACTGAAGAAGTCCGTCGGCTTCGCGGCGTTCTGATGCATCCACGCGAACACGCGTTCGCGCCACACCGACATGCCCGGCAATTGCGTCGGCACGACCGTTTCGCGCGCGAGGAAGAACGACGTGTCCATCAGCTCGAAGGTCATGTCGTGCGTGCGGCCGACGTCGAGCAGCACCGCCTTCACGTCCGGCGTTTCGTTGAAGCCGTAGGCTGCCTTCACGAGCCACAGGCCGCCCTCCATATCCCTGACCGTTACGCGCTCGGCATCGTTCACGTAGGGGATATCGCGCGTGACGAAAGTCAGGAAGATCGTGCGCTCGTGCAGCACCTTGTTGTGCTTGAGGTTGTGCAGCAGGCTCACCGGCACCAGCGAATCGCTGCCGGTCAGATAGATCGCAGTGCCCGACACGCGATGCGGCGGATGCGCGAGCAGCCCCTGCAGGAACGGCATCAGCGGAATACCGTCGGCGGCCGTGCGCTCCTTGACGAGCATGCGGCCCTTGAACCACGTCATCAGCAGGAAGAACAGCAGCGCGCCGATGCCGAGCGGCAGCCAGCCGCCCTCTTCGACCTTCAGCAGATTCGCGCCGAAGAAGCCCAGGTCGACCGCCATGAACACGGCGATGATGAGCGCGACGAGCAGCTTGTTCCAGTTCCACACGTTCACCATCACCACGCACGCGAGCACGGTCGTAATCACCATCGTGGCCGTCACCGCGATACCGTACGCGGCGGCGAGATTATCCGAGCTCTTGAACGCGATCACGATGCACAGGATGATGAAGAGCAGCATCCAGTTCACGACCGGTACATAGATCTGCCCGATCGCGAGGTCTGACGTGTGCAGGATCTTCATGCGCGGTACATAGCCGAGCTGAATCGCCTGGCTCGTCAGCGAATACGCGCCCGAAATCACCGCCTGCGACGCGATCACGGTCGCCACCGTCGACAGCACGACGAGCGGCAGCAGCGCCCAGTCCGGCGCGAGCAGGAAGAACGGATTTTCGATGGCCTTCGCGTCGTGCATCAGCAGCGCGCCCTGACCGAAGTAATTGAGCACCAGCGACGGCATCACGAGAATGTACCAGGCCATGCGGATCGGCTTCGCGCCGAAGTGGCCCATGTCCGCGTAGAGCGCCTCGGCGCCGGTCAGCACCAGCACGACCGAGCCGAGCACCACGTAGGCCTGCAGCACGTGCGCGGCCATGAACGTGTAGGCATAGTACGGATTGAGCGCGCGGATCACGCTCGGCGACTGGATGATGTGCCACAGGCCGAGCGCGGCCAGCACGATGAACCACAGCACCATGATGGGGCCGAACAGCCGGCCGACCGTGGCCGTGCCATGCCGCTGGATCCAGAACAGCACGATCAGGATCACGATCGTGAGCGGCAGCACCAGGTGTGACAGATGCGGCGCGGCAATCTCGAGACCCTCGACCGCCGAGATCACCGAAATGGCCGGTGTGATTACCGCGTCGCCATAAAACATGCAGGCGCCGAAGATGCCGAGCATCATCAGCAGGCCGGCCATCTTCGACTTCTGATCGAGCGAGCGCAACGCGAGCGCCATCAGCGCGAGCACGCCGCCTTCGCCGTTGTTGTCGGCCCGCATCACGAACAGCACGTACTTGATGCCGACCACGATCACGATCGCCCAGAACAGCAGCGAGATCACGCCGAGAATCGATTGATCGGTCAACGGAATGCCGTGCGACGGACTGAAAGCCTCTTTAAGCGAATACAACGGGCTTGTGCCGATGTCGCCGAACACCACTCCGATCGCGGCAATCGCAAGGGAAGACAGCGGCTGCTTGTGTGCGTGATTGTTATCTGTCATAGACGCGAGAGGATCCGTTCCCAGGCGGAAAAAACGACCGCTATTCTAAACTCCCCATCTGACGCCGCCCGCCTTGTTGTGGATACGCGACGTGGATGGTCCGCGCAGTGTAGCACTGCGATATGAACGCGTCTGCTGCATTGGGGATCATATGGCCGGCATCTCGCGCACCGGCTTCGCGATACGCTGAAGGATAGCCGACGCCGTGCCGCGCCCACAAAAAAAAACGGAGCCCGGCTGGGCTCCGTTTTCTGAATACGGCGATGAACACGGCGATGAACACTGGATGAAAACCGCGCGATACACGAATGTAAAACACGTGTAAGGCGCGGGATAGGCATCACTGGCCCGACGACTCCTGCGCCTGCGCAATGCCGCGCTTGATCCACGCACCGAGGTTATGCGGACGCACCGTGTCCCATTCCTCGAACGGCTGATGAATCCACGGGTTCGTGGCCAGGTACTGCACGTGATAGTCGGGCTTCACCTTCGAGCAGGCCTTGTACCACAGCACGGCCGAGCGCACCGCGGTAATGGCCGGATAGCGCTCCTTCAGATGCTGCTGCACGCGTGCGAGCGTGACGCCCGAATCGACGAGGTCGTCGACGAGCAGCACATTGCCCTGCAGTTCGCCGCGCGTCATCGTGATGTATTGCGCGATGTCGAGTTCGCCCTGCTCCGTGCCGGCCGCTTCGCGATACGAACTCGTGGCGAGAATCGCCAGCGGCAGATCGTAGATGCGCGAGAGCTGGTCGCCGACGCGCAGGCCGCCGCGCGCGAGGCACAGGATCTTGTCGAACTTCCAGCCCGACTCGTGCACGGTCAGCGCGAGCAGTTCGATCAGCCGGTGATACTCGTCCCAGCCGACCCACAGGTTCTTCTCGTCGTTACGCGGATCTTTCATCGCGATCATCGGTACACCCTGCATGACTCAAACCTTGAACGGGTGACGCAACAGAATCGTTTCTTCGCGATCCGGACCGGTGGAAACCATGTCGATCGGAATACCGGCGACTTCCTGCACGCGCGAGAGATACGCGCGCGCGTTGGCCGGCAGCTTGTCCCATTCCTTGATGCCGACCGTGCTTTCCTTCCAGCCCGCGAAGATTTCGTAGACGGGCACGCAGCGCGCGACTTCGGTCGCGCCGCGCGGCAGCAGATCGACGTTCTGGCCGTCGACCGTGTAGCCGACGCACAGCTTCACTTCATCGAGGCCGTCGAGCACGTCGAGCTTGGTCATGCACAGGCCCGAGACGCCGTTGATCTGGATCGAGCGGCGCAGCGCGGCGACGTCGAGCCAGCCGGTGCGGCGCGGACGGCCCGTGACCGAGCCGAATTCCTTGCCGACGGTGGCGAGTTCGAGGCCGATCGGGTCCTGACGCGAGGCGTTGTCGGCGTCGTACAGTTCGCTCGGGAACGGACCCGAACCGACGCGCGTGCAGTACGCCTTCGTGATGCCGAGAATGTAGTTCAGTTTTTGCGGACCGACGCCCGCGCCGGCAGTCGCCGCACCCGCGACGCAGTTGCTCGACGTGACGAACGGATAGGTGCCGTGGTCGATATCGAGCAGCGTGCCCTGCGCGCCTTCGAACAGCAGATTGCCGCCGTTGGCGTTGACGTCGTAGAGACGGCGCGACACGTCGGTGACCATCGGCTTCAGACGGTCGGCGTAGCTCAGCATCGTGTCGAGCGTTTGCTGGAAGTCGACTGCGGCGGCGCCGAGGTACTGCGTGAGCACGAAGTTGTGATAGTCGAGGTTTTCGCGCAGACGCTCGGAAAACGCTTGCGGATCGAACAGGTCCTGCACGCGCAGGCCACGGCGCGCGACCTTGTCTTCGTAGGCCGGGCCGATGCCGCGGCCGGTCGTGCCGATCTTGCCCGCGCCGCGGCGCGCTTCGCGGCCCTGGTCGATCGCGATGTGGTACGGCAGGATCAGCGTGGTGGCTTCGGAAATGAACAGACGTTTCTGAACGTCGATGCCGGCGGCTTCGAGCTCGCCGATTTCCTTGAACAGCGCTTCCGGCGACAACACGACGCCATTGCCGATGTAGCACGCGACGCCGGGATGCATGATGCCCGACGGAATCAGACGCAAGATGGTTTTCTTGCCGCCGATGATAAGCGTGTGACCGGCATTGTGACCGCCCTGGAAGCGAACGACGCCTTGAGCGTGGTCCGTCAGCCAGTCGACGATCTTGCCCTTGCCTTCATCACCCCACTGGGTACCCACGACGACGACGTTGCGCCCGGGGTTCACATTCACTGCGCTGGCAGACATGTTGTTTCGTAAGCTGGTTAAAAACGTATTCTAAAAGAATTGGGCTGGTTTGAGCAAATTTCTTTTGTGAAATCAACTACTTAGATGCAACAATGCCTCTGGGGTATTTACCCAGTTGTGGCTACCATGTTGGACACCCAACCCAGCAGTTTACCACAGGGGTGATTACATGGCTGTAAGGTTGTGGGCTGTGTGAGGAGTGCCACAAGATGAATTGCTTGCTAGGTGATAAATATTTTTTGGCATTAAATCTTGATTTTATTTCTCTTCTGTATGTCATCTTTTAATTCAATATCAAGTTTTATTTTCAAGAGCATATTTTCAAAATATTCACCATCAATATTTTCTTGCTCATTTGAAAGCCTAGCTATTTTTAATTCTTTATAGCTAGTGTGCTTACTAACAAATGCCTGAGAAACATTAACTTGTTTTGCAATATCTGTTTGTGTCAATTGAGGCATTTTGACAAACAAAGTAATTACATGTCTTATTTTTCCCCAGTACTTTTTAGCTTTTGCCTCCCCTCCTTTTCTTCCATTTTCAATATAATGTTGCTTATTCATATCAACTCCTTTGCTATGTGATAATTATGTTTTAGCAAAAAAAATGAATAAGTCAATACAAATATCAAATAAAAAAAGGGAGCTATAAAGCTCCCCTTCTTTGAAATTGGACATACTCACATAAAATAAACTGCTTTTTTATCAGCAGCAGTAACTGCCTCTTTTTGGGTTTTGGTCATCATGAAATACTCAAACTGCTTCTTACCCTTATCAGTAGCAATCCAAGCTTTACCTTCTTCAGTCAAATGGGTTTTCATGTTTTCAGCGCCCTTGGTTTTCTCAGTTTCAAACTCAAGGGGCGCTTTACCAATTTTACCCATGTACCACTCATACCCTTTCCTGCTCACCACACCACTAACAATGGCATCATATTCAAAATAAATCAAAGCCTTAGGACCATCAACAGCTTTCAATTCTTCAGCAGTGATTTTGAACTTTTCAGCAATCTTACTCACTGCCTGATTGTACTTTTCCTTCTCAGCATGAATAAGCTTGAAGCCTTCAGCTTTAGCTTCAAAGTCCTTTTCTTCTTGCTCCAATGCCTTCAATTGAGCTTCAATGTTCTTTTTAGCTTGCTCAATTTGAGCCTTAGAAATGAAAGCCATTTTAAAACCCCTTAAAAAATGTGGTGAGTTATTAAACTACATGAGTAGTATAGCACAACTTCAAATTTGTATGATTGATTTTTCGTATCAAGAAAACATCAATTTATTATTTGCTCAATCCTTCCATTCTTTCCTTTAATTCTTTTTCTTCTTCAATTTGCAATCTATCCATTGCTTGCATGAGTTGACCTTTTAAAGCAGTAATCTGAGCTAGCAATTCAAAAAACTGGTCTCCCTTAGCCTCAAGTAAAGCACTACTCAAATCAGATAGAGCAGATGTGATTGAACCAACTGACACAACTAATTCAGCCACTGAAGAACCTATTTTTACTTGGGGTGACTGTGGTGGCTTACCTTTCTTGTCATCATCTTTTTGCTTAATATTTTTGTTCGCTTCATTTAATTTACTAGTAGCTTGTCTCACCTGATTTGACACATTGCTTAGTTTTGCCTTGGATATATTCAAGTTAACCTTTGACAAAACCTTTTTATTTTTCTCATGTTCCTTGAGATACTTAGGACCAACAAAATTTTTATTTAAATAAATCTGATTGCCATTATCTTTGGACTGAGTTTTTTCAACTGACTTATCAGTAAATACACCTTTTCTTAATTCATCTTTATTAACCTGATAAAAGCTTCCAGCCATTTCAATTGAATTGTTAATGTCTTTAGAAGTAAATGTTGCATTTTTCTTATATTCACAAGTTAGTTTAATTAGCTCAAGTGGTGTAAGAACTGGCTTTTGAGCCTTTGGCAACTGCTTTAATTTTTCAAGGTCCAAAGCATCAAGATTAAAACTTGTCGATAGCTCAGATTTCCAATTATTAAAATTTTCAGTGGCTGAAAGCTCTGATTTTTTGGCTCTAGTGTTTAGCTTACTATCTTGAACTGAAGCTTCTTTATGTTGCTTTTGATACTTTTCAATTTGCCCACTTCTTTTTGAGAAATGCCTTCTAACATCTTCTCTCATTCCAACAATATTCATGTTAAAAGCTTTTCCCCTTTCTAGCTGATAATTTAATTTTTCAAGCCCTTCACCTAATGACTTTTGAAATTCAGCCTCAACAGCCTTATGATTTTGATAAAGCTGTTTAGTTTCTACTGCATAATATTCGCCATTTTTTCCCAAAACAACATTAGCAAGCAACTTATGCTTATGAATTTGAGGGTCATTTTCTCTACTTGAGAAATGATTAAACCCTAAAAACAATGCACCTTGAGCCTTTTCATATTTTACCTTCCCACCTTTCTGGTCCCTATACTGCAAAAACTCTGTTGCTTTATCAGTTGCCTTGTCTACTGCCTGATTGAAAACATTAAGTAGTTCCTCCTTATGCTTATCATCAGCTAAAGCAAAAGCTATTGAAAAATCCTTAGGTGCTGAAAAAGTTAGGTCATAGCCAAACTTCTGATTTTTGTCACCAGCATTTTTCAATAACTTCTCGCCATTACTTGGGTCATAGCCACCCAAAATTCTATTATATTGACTTTTTGTTATTGGCTTATTTACATCAACTTTGAGCCTTTCAGCCAATAAACCTGAAGCATAACCAATGCTTTCTAAGTCATTTTCATCTTTAAGATAGTAGTCTTTTGTTGATTCATCTTTAAGATTTTCCTTCATATAATAGTCTTTTTTTCCAATTGGTGTAATATTCATCTAACTACCTCTTTTATAGTTTTCTTCTTGTTTTTATTTTGTGAAACTTCACTGGTATGAGTATCAATATTTTTGTTGTTATTATCTATGTCAAGCAACTCACTAGCCTGACTTAATAGGTGAATTGCCCCTGAAGGGTCAATAGCTTCAATCATGATATCTTTCACCACATCTTTTAAAATACTTTCCTCATCAAGTTTACTTTCAATTGGTGCAATACCTAAAATCGAGTTAATTTCATTATTAACATTTGAGATTTCAATTTCAGTTTTTTGAATGATATTAATTTTTTCAGGTTCACTTAACACACTTGTTTTTGTATCTTCAATTTTTATCTGAAGTAGTTTTTTCTTTGCCTCAAGTTTTTCAGCCAAATCTAGCTTTCTAGAAAAGGCTTTATATTTTGGCTTAAATTCCCTATCTTTATATTTACCTTCTTTTTTAAGCCTATTTATTCTTTCTTCACAAAAGACTTTTTTAAAGGGGATTAAAACTCTTGCCACTACTGGATTGGAGACAGTGTTAAAGCAAACATAGACACCTTTTCCTTTAGCTGGCTTTGGTCCTAAATGGGTTTGGAGGATTGAAGGTTCAAAATGAACAATTTTTTCTTGTGTTTTTCTATTCATGTTATGACCTTGAGAATTATCTGACCTTGAAAATTCTGTTTGTATTTCTGTATGGGGTCCTACTTGAGCCTTTATAAGTTCAAAGTCACTATTAGCAGGTCTACAATAAACTCTATTTTGAAAAGCACCTAGCCAGTCATCTGCTTGTTTTGGTTCATTTAAGTATTCATTTGCTTGAGTTTGTCTTTGTTGCAAAATCTCAATTCTGATACCTGCTTCTCTACCTAAATCCATTAGTTGCTTAAATTTATTAATATCAACATATCTTGCAAATGAGTTAAACTCATCTAAAGTAAAGTGAAGTATTGCAGGTTTTGAAGCTAAATATTCTGGGTCAAGTACAAGAATTGAAGCCAAGTTGATAAAACTTGCTATCACTGAACTTGCCACTTGCTGATTAGTTTGACTGTTCCAAAGTGCTACAAATTGATGTGAAGGATTACTATTATAAAGCCAAGCTTTTAAATCAAATGTCTTTTTATTACCTTCCCACATTAAAGCCAATTTTTTAATTTTAATTATTGTAGCTACCATTGAAGCAAGAATGGACCCTGTTGTTTTTGGATTATCTTTATCCAAAAGGAAACCACTTTCAGGGCTAAATGTCTTTACAACATCAATGATTTTATCAACATTACAATTATCTTGAGCAACAGTGACCCAGTCCATTAATGACCAGGTGCTTTGATACTCATGCACTACTTTTCTAGTAACAGCAATCAAAACAGTCCTTGCACCATCATCAAAAAAATCTGGCTTCTTTGGGTTTGGAAAGCCTGCAAATGAATAAATGAAGAAATCAATCATTTCATTTGTTAGCTGTGTGTTATCACTATAAATTAATTTAGCATAATCAATCACACTTGAGTTTTCTAGCCAAGGTGCAATAACTGCTAGTGACACATTAGCCTTTACAAGCTTTTCTGTGTACTTACCTTTTGGGTCTTGCAGGACACATTTTTCGCCACTTTCTACCCAATGCTCAGTAAATCTTTCAGCTAAAACTGTCTTACCTGAGCCTGCCTCACCAGTAATAAAAAAAGCAAGTTCTCTTGTACTTTTATCTAAGATTAAATCCTCACCATCAGTTTTTTTGAACAGCAATTGAATACCCTTTTCTAATTCATCTTGATGTTTTTTGTACTCATTCAAACCATCTTTATGATAAAACTTCAAACCATCATTTTTTATGATTGAATAATTTATTACCTTGTTGTATTTGTCAGAAATAAAATAACTAGCACAAAATATTAATGTATAAATTACAGAAAACTTCGCTGAAACTGCCTCATATATTCCCCACTCTTTCAACTGTTTTGGATTTAAAATGAACAATTCTGAGAGATAAAAAAATCGAAATGAGAAAATTTCTTGAGAAGCAAAACCTATAATTAGAAGCAAAACGCACACTGAACAAATCATTAAATACATAAATGGCTCAATGTAAGTTCTGTACTGAGTTGGGCTTAATTGGTCATCGTTTTTTCTGGACCTAAGTTTAAAAATTTTCTCATCTTCCATTTATTTCAATCCTATTTTTGCAAAAAGTTTATTCCATTTTTCTTCGTTTTCTCTAGCAAAATTTTCAACCAATTCAGAAATTGCTTGTTGGTTTTCACCTACAGCAATTACATTGTTATGAATTTTTTTGATTGGGTCATTTTCACTTGATACACCAAAATATTGCATTAGTGCTTCTTCAATAATTTCTCTTTTTGACTTTTTCTTTTCTGCACATTCTTTATCTAACTCCCTGTATAAAAATGGCAAAATATCAACTGTAGTTCTATAAATTCTTGACATTATTTTCTCCTAATAATTTTTGTTTTATGTCACAAACCTTGAATATTTAAAGTCACAAAATAGTTTAATCTAAATATTCAAATATATATTCAAGGTTTATGACATTAATAATAAGCATTTAAATGATAAAGTCAATAGACTTATGTTTTTCTTTATGCCTCAGCTTATGATTGCTGTTATGACTCTTAGAGCCTTTAAGAATAACCCCACCCAACTTTACTGAACAACGATAGTGTTCAGTGTCTTGTCTGTGGGCTTTTAGTGATTGTGTGAAGTTAAAAAAAGCTTTCATGGTTTAGCTATTCTAGCCACCAATATTTTTCTGGGTTCATTTTAAATAACTGCTTTCTTTTTTTAGCTCGCTCAACCATTAAACTGTATTCTTTAACAATCTCTTGTGCTACACCAACCAATAAAAATAAAAACACAAGTGGACTAAATAATATTAAGAAAATGAACTCAAAGACCCCATTAATTTTTTCATACACTTGCTTTTCTGCAAAAGGTTTTGCTTCATAATCTCTAAGCTTTTCAAAATCTTCATAAAGAATGTCTTCTTCTGATTTACCCATAACTTTAAGCTTTTGTTTTAAGATTTCCAACTCACCCTTACTTAAACCCTCCAAATCTTGAAAGATTTTTTCAGCGTAGAAGCCTGTTATTTCTTCGCTGTAATGTCCAAATGTTTCTTCTAATATTTCCTCACCTTGCACTTCTACATCATCTAATTCATCTAAAGCTTCTTGCATCTCATGAAGAGTATTTCTGTTTTTTCTAACTTCAAATCTGATTTTTTTATCCATACAATCTCCTTATTATTTTTATTATTGACCATTCCCACAGCCACTTGTTTGACAGCTATAGATTAGATAGCTAGCATCTAATTTATCGATTGTTCCAGTAGTTTTATTTATTGAACAATTTGGAACATATAAAGCACTACTGCCATCAAGCAATCTCATTCCTAAGCCATAATAAACCATATAGTCATTGGGATTTGCTGTTGAATTTACAATTGAAACAGTGCTTCCTTGTGCAACCAAAGTAGCATTATTTGTGTAAGTAAAACCACTATAAGTAATGTTTCCTGACTTATCAGGGACAGGATTAGCTACAGCTAAATCAGCCCAAGGCTGTTGCATTACCCAAGTTTGCAGAGCACTTTGACACTTGGAATTTATTTGAGTGATTGGTAGTGCTGAAGCTGCACAAGTTAACCCAACCCATTGATTAGTTGTGGTGTCCCAAGTAGGTGCTGTTACTTGTGTTTGTCCTGAAGGGCATGTTGGCGCTGCTGGTATTGCTGTACAAAGAAAATTAACTTCAGTCCAAGTGCCATAAACAGTGGTGCCAAATCTATCAGTAGTCATTGACCTATCATAAACAACACCACCATTGATTTGCTGGGTTGTATCACTGCCCTCCACAGGAACTGAGCCATTGGGAAAGTAGCCACTAGGGCAAGCTAGAACCTCTGTCTCTGTTGTGGTTGTAGTGGCATCTAGCAAGCCTGCATCTGGAATGATTGCACTACCCCCAAAATTGACCATTGGGGGATTTTTAGCTGTTAGTCCAGGCAAGTTTGTACTGTCATATTGAGCAAAAGCATTCACTGAAAATGCTGTTAGAAGTATTGTTGTTATTATTGATTTCATCTTTTCCTCATATTTTTATTGTTTTTGTTATTTTTACTCTAGATTTTACAGCCTTTTCCATCAAATCTTTTTCGATTATTGGCATGACTTCATTAGCAACATATTTTGCTACATCATTCAAATTATCAAACCAATTCAAGCAGTCTGCAAAGTAAGCTGTTGCACCAACTGATTGAATCTTCTTGTTTCTATCAATGACAAAATAAACAAATGCTTTATCAAAATAGATGTTGCCTATCGCTCTGTCTGGTTGAGAATTTGAGTTATTCTTTTTATATGTTGAATGTGCTTTTATGTGTTGATTGTTGTGAGCTAAAAAGAAATTCAAAACATCAACTGGATTATTTTCTTTATTAGAAATTGAACCATTGATTAGGTTGAATAATTCATTTAGACATTTGTAATCATTATTATAGTCCATTTTTCACCCCAAATATTTTTGGTCTTAATTCTGTCAGTTCATATCTTTTATCACTAATGTATAGCTTGAATTTTTCATTTAAAGGATTTGCAATTGTACTTGCTGAGTAAACTACATCAGGCATAAACAGGTCTTTGATTTCATTTTCAACTACTTTGAAGTAATCAAATGCTTTACTAGACTCATCTTTATAAACTCCTTTTTCAAGCTCATAAAGATAGTATCCAGTATATTCATCAACACAAATTATAATTGTTGGTGTTGGTGCATTTGACAAACCAAAAAGTCTGACAAGTGGTGTATCTGTTTTTACTTGAAGTGCAATGTATGAGACTAGCTTTTGATTTAGCTCGATATATTTGTAGTGTAGTGCTTCCCAAGTTTCCCTTAGTTTATAGCTAACTAAATCGTTACTAGATTTAATAAGTTTGGTTTCATGAGATACAAATCTTTTTATTACTTTGTGTTCAATTTTCTTTTCTTGTTCCAGTCTTTCCATAATTTTAGCCCTTTTTGTATTGTTGTATTCATTGAGTCATTTAGCAAAGCTTCCTCACTTTTGCAAAGTTGTTTGAAGAAATGGAGCTTTGGACCCTCCCCCATTTCCTTTTTTTCAATTCTATGGAATTGCTCCATATCTTTTTCATCTTTAAACATGGTTGCCCTTTAGATGTGGTTTAGTAGAATGTAAAACAAAGCAAATACATTAGAGGCAAATGATATTGCCAATAAAGCCAATACATTTCTCCTAAAAATCAAAATTGCATTTCCATAGTCTGCTTTGCTCTGCTTAAACTGTTGTGTTTTGTTATTCATTATTCACCTTCTTTTGCTGAATTTTTTAATCCTAGTTTTAGGTTCAGTTCACCATTTTTTGCTCTGTCACATAATGAATAAAATGCTGGCAAGTCAAAACCTTGAATTTGATTTTCTTCTTTAAATTGTGGAATTTTCTTTTTTTCTAAAAAGTAAATTGACACATACTTGTTTTCCATCAAAACTGATTTTGGTATAAACATTACTGCCTCAAGTTCTTCACCTGCTATGTTGAATGTGAACTTCAAGCCTATTGCTTTATCTGTTTCAATATCAGGTGCTTGGGTTATTTCTGCGAACTTCTGTGGGAATTTAATTTGAAATGTCATTTTGTTTGTCCTTTGATTTTAATTTTAATTTGTGTGTTGCAAGTGAACTTACTAGAAACTGCTCATATATTTCAATTGAATGTCTATGTTCAAGCAACAAAGTGACTAACTTAGTCAAATTGGTTTTTGCTTGAACACTTTCAATCTCAATTTCCATTTTTAAATTTGATGGTATCTTTATAAAAAGATTTTCTTTTGTTTGTATACTCATGGTTTCCTCATTATTATTTAGTAGATACACTATTTAATATACATATTGATTTCAATAAGTCAATAGTTATTGATTGACTTTTTTAAATATTTTATTTATTATAAGGAAAGTATTATTTGTTTTGTTCAGAAAACAAAAAAGCCACTCGTGAAAGTGGCTTTGTGTGGAGTAAAACAATAATGCTAATTTCGAAGATTTTTTTTGACAAACTTAGAAGGAGTTAGTCATGTTCAATTAACTTAAAGGATTTCAAATGAACATAAATATTTTAAACCAATTTAGTAGTAAAGTCAATAGTTTATCATTAAAAAGCTTATTAAATACTGAGATTTTTAATGATAAAACATTGAAAGAAGAAAAGATAAAAGAACTTCAATTAGAGATTGAAAGTAAGCCTGAAGTTGAAATGTTTTGGCTTGATGTTGAGATACAGCAAATCAAAAAGACTGTTGATTTAATTGATGTGAAGCACTTCAATGATTTCAGATGTGCCCTACTTCCTGAGTTATTCCAGGCCGAAGTATCTAAGCTAGTAGCCAAAAACTACAAAAATGACTTCAATTCATATTTCAATCAAGTCTCTTTATACTTTGAAAATGTTAGCTTATTTGATTTGTTTTTATTAAATAATGATAATGAAGTAATCAAACAATTTGCTTATGATGTTTTTGACTCAAAAGTACAAGCCACTAAAAAGTTAAATTTTGGTGCTCATCGAGCTTATAGACAGCTTCTAAGATACAGAAAAAAGAGAATTGCTCATATTCAAGCGTTGTTGCTTTTAGTTGGTAAAGGTGGAAAAAAATATTGTAGTGATAGTCTCTTGAAGCTTTACAAAATTAATATAAGAAAACAGATTAAATTTATTGAAAGCTATCAAGTCATGAATGAAGATGGTGAATTATTTGACTTGAAAAATTGTGTCAAAACTTATGAACATGATTTAGCTGAAAAAATTAATCTCAGTAAAACTATGGAAAAGTTGGCTAGTGATAAAGGTATGGTTTGGTCATTTATCACACTCACTATTTTACCTCAGTATCACCCCAACCCCCTTAATGGCAATAGTTCATATGATGGTACTCCAATTGATGAAAGTGCTAAAGATGTCAATAGGAGATTTAACAATGTTAGAGCTATATTGTCAAAACAAGCAATTGAGACAATGTATTGCAAAGTAAGTGAGGTTCATCAAGATGGTTGTTTTCATTTCCATATTTTGATGTATCACTATGCTAATGATTTACTTGATATACAAAAAGCTTTTCTAAAGCATTTTCCAAATATTGATTTAAAAAATGGTGGGTTTAGGACTCAAGACAAAAGCTTAAAAGACTCTGCTAGTGGTGCTAGTTATATTTTCAAGTACATCACTAAAGCAGTCACTTTTTACAATCCAAATTTAGATTTAGATAAGCTTGATAAAGCTGAATACAATACTTTACTCAATAGTGCTATGAGAAGTTTTGCTAGCATTCGAGGCATTCAGTTTGGTGGAATATCTAGCTGTATGACTAAGTTTAGGTTTCTTGCTAGAAACATCAAAAGGTTTAATTTACCTGAACAATTGGTTCAAATCTTACAAGACAACAATATTTATGAATTTATCAAAAATGGGTATTGTGATTTAGTTCAATCAATATATGAAAGCGTTGAAAATCAGGAAAAAGAGATTAGCAAAAGGTTTGTTGGTGTAAAGTTCAGTGCTGTTGAAATGATTAAAGCATTCTATAAATTAGTTAGAAACTGCATTGATGACAAACCAAAAGCCAAACCAATTAAAAAGATTTCATTTAAATTAAGAAAAGTTTTAGTTAATCATAATTATTCAAGTGAAAGTCAAAAACAAAGGCAAAATCAAAATCAAATGCTTCTGGAATAGAAAAAGGCTAGATTTTTAGTCTAGCCTTTCAAAAATTGTCAAACCTTATCGCTTCTGATTGCTTTTTTTGGTTTTTCCTCTGCTTCAGCAACAAAATTTTCAAAGTGTTGCTTGTCCTCTTTTATCTTTTGCTTTTCTCTACATTGAAGCAAAAAGCTTTTGATATTGTTATCTGGCTTAAAGATTTCAATAAATTCCTTATCGCTACAAAGGGTTCCTGCTGAGAAATTGGCTACATCTCCACTCTCATTATGATGAGTGTAGCAATTTGCTAAGAACTCATTTTCAGTGGAAAAATTAAACTGAATTTGAAGCTCTGTTTCTTCCAAATATTGCCACACATCAACAAAGCCAATTTCTTTAAGCTCACTTAGATAGGCTTCTTCTGCTTGAATTTTTTGGTCAAAGTTCATTTTTCTCCCTTTGTTTTTGTAGTGAGTGAGGTTTACTCACTACAAAAGGAAAGGCATAGGGTTAATTAAGTTCAAA
>Ga0154001_1000235_pt1 | contig 17341 bp, 14 predicted proteins | sample TSNJ085MetaG_FD_104699 | JGI IMG/M metagenome (GOLD analysis project Ga0154001, IMG submission 104699) | Attine ant fungus gardens microbial communities from New Jersey, USA - TSNJ085 MetaG | ecosystem: Host-associated > Fungi > Mycelium > Unclassified | place: USA: New Jersey, Wharton State...
ACCCCTCACCCCTCACCCCTCACTCCTCACTCCCCCCGACACGCGGCACAAATCCCATTGATCTCCGTATGACGATGCGTGATCTCGTATTGCGCCGCTTTCGCCGCATGCGTCAACGCGCCATCGAGACAAGCCACATCCACGGGCTTTACCGCGCCACAGGTATTGCATACGAGAAAAGCCACATGTTGCGTTGGAGCCCTCGGCGCGATGACGAAGGTATTGGTCGACGCGATGCGCGTCACGACGCCCGCGGAAATCAGAAAGTGGAGCGCGCGATACACCGATGGGGGCGCATCGTGCCGACCAATACCCGGCAGCTCGTTAATGAGTTCATATGCCGAAGCACGGCCGCCGCGCTTCACCAGAAGGCCGAGCACATCCCGGCGCAAAGCGGTGAGCCGGTGACCATCGGCCATGCAGCGTGCCACCAGTGCGTCCATTGCCGGCAGGCTAACAAATCCAGTCATTTGCGAATCTAACCACGTTGCCTCCTCAAACTTTACCAATGTAATGATACGTTATATCATTTCACAAATTCAAAAAGGAATCGAAGTCGTCCTGTGAGGGGACATGATTCGATGTCTTTTGGATAGGGGGCCAGGTATCGACATGTAATGTTATGTTATAACGTTTCGTATCGATGCCTGGTAGCTTTCGACCACACTCCATAAAAACCGTGCAAAACCACCTCCCGACGACACGCCTCGTCCGCTTTTCTCCGCTTACCCTCGCTTTGTGTGCCGCCTTTGCACATGCCCAGTCGAGCAACGTTTCACGGGACGCATCAGCCGGTGCAATCCCGGGCGGCTCTCTCGCGCCCGTATTCGTGACGGCCAATCCGCTGGGCGACACAGACCTGATTGCCCCGGCTACGGCGTTGTACGGCGACGCGCTGACCCTTCGTCAGTCGAACTCGCTCGGTGAAACCCTCAACGGCCTGCCCGGTGTGTCGACCACGACATATGGCCCGATGGTCGGACGGCCGATCATCCGGGGGATGGACGGGGACCGGATCCGGATTCTGCAGAACGGCGTGGCCGCGTGGGACGCATCGTCGCTGTCATATGACCACGCGGTGCCCCAGGAACCCATGACTATCGAGCGGGTGGAAATCGTGCGCGGACCGGCGGCGTTGCTTTATGGCGGCAATGCGATTGGCGGTGTCGTGAACACGATCGACAACCGGATTCCGCGCGAGCCGGTCAAGGGTGTCAACGGCGAGGTGGACGCAAGCTATGGCGGAGCCAACCGTGCTCGCGCCGGCGCGGCACAGGTCGAAGGGGGCAATGGTCAATTCGCTTTCCACGTCGATGCATTCGATCGGCAAACCAGCAACGAGCGCATTCCCGGCTATGCCCATTCGGCACAGCAACGTGTGCTCGATGGACCCGATGCCGAACAGGCCTACGGCACCATTCCGAATAGCGATGGACGATGGTCCGGCGGCGCGGTGGGCGGCGCTTACACGTGGGCAGACGGTTACGCGGGTCTGTCATACAACGGCTATGAAGCCAACTACGGTTCGGTGGCCGAGGACGACGTCCGGCTTCGCATGCATCAGGATCATGTGGCATTCGCATCCGAGGTCCGTAATCTGCAAGGTCCCTTCTCGCAGTTGAAGTTCGACTTCGGTTACACGGATTACGAACACAAGGAAATCGATAACGGCGAAACGGGAACCACCTTCCGGAACCACGGCTATGAGGCTCGAATCGAGGCGCGTCATCACAAAATAGGCCCGCTCGAAGGCGTAGTCGGCGTGCAGATAAGCCAGAACACCTTTTCTGCGCTTGGCGATGAAGCGCTCGTGCCCACGACCCAGACAACGAACGTCGCGCTGTTCGGCCTCGAAGAATGGAACGTTACCAATGCGCTGAAACTCAGCGCCGGCGCCCGCTACGAGTATGTGAAGCAGGACCCGACGGCGGCCGGCAACGAAAAATTCGAGAGCGCGACAGGACGCAATTTCAATGCCGTCAGTGCATCGCTGGGTGCGCTATACAAGCTCTCGCCGATCTGGTCGGTCGCGGGCGATGTTGCGTACACCGAACGTGCTCCCGCGCTTTACGAGCTGTATGCGAACGGGCCTCATGACGCGACGGGGCAATACCTGATTGGCGACCCCGAAGCGCAGAAAGAAAAAGCGGTATCGACGGATCTTTCGCTGCGTTTTGCCAGCGGGCCGAACAAGGGAAGCGTCGGCGTTTTCTACAGTCGATTCAAGAATTACCTGACCGAATTCAACACCGGACGGCTTGTTGACGACGATGACAATGTGGTTCCGCCGGGAACCGACGACGCACTGAACGAAGCCGTCTACAAGGGCGTGCGCGCGGAATTTTACGGCATTGAACTCGACGGCAAATGGCGCGTGTTCGAGAAAGGCGCGCATCAGGTGGATGTGGAACTGGTTGGCGACTATACGCATGCGCGAAACATGGACAACGACGAGCCGTTGCCGCGCATTTCGCCGCTGCGTGCCACCTTTTCGGTGGACTACGGGTACGGCCCCTTTGGCGCGCGCGCGGAAGTACAGCACGCATGGGGTCAACACCGCGTACCCGAAAATGATCTGCCGACGACGAGCTACACGAAGCTGGATCTGATCCTGACGTACAAGTTTCATGTCGGCACCACGAACTGGCTGGCCTATGTTCATGGCGACAACCTGACGAATCAGGAAATCCGCTACGCGAGTTCGGTTGTCCGCGACATCGCTCCACAAGGCGCGCGCAGCGTCATGGTCGGTTTGCGCAGCACGTTCTAACGCATGATCCGGGCTTGCGCCGGAGACACGTCCAGCGCAAGCCGTTTGCACCGGCAAGGCCGACGCTATTACACACGAGGAGCATCTCTATGGACCACCGATTGCCCGTGACCGTTCTCTCCGGCTTTCTGGGCGCAGGCAAGACAACGCTGCTCAACCACATCCTGAACAACCGCGAAGGCCGCAGAGTTGCTGTCATCGTCAACGATATGAGCGAGGTGAACATCGATGCGGCGCTTGTCCGCGACGGTGGTGCCGAGCTTTCGCGAACCGATGAGAAGCTTGTGGAGATGAGCAACGGATGTATCTGCTGCACCCTGCGTGAAGATCTGTTGCTGGAGGTGAGCCGTCTCGCGAGGGAAGGCCGCTTCGACCAGCTCGTGATCGAATCGACCGGCATTTCCGAGCCGTTGCCGGTTGCGGAAACCTTTACGTTTGCCGACGAAGACGGCAAAAGCCTGGCCGATGTCGCGCGGCTCGACACGATGGTGACCGTCGTCGACGCATGCAATTTTCTGCGTGACTACAGCTCGCGGGATAGCCTCGAATCGCGCGGAGAATCTTTGGGCGCGGAGGACAACAGGACCGTTGTCGATCTGCTGATCGAACAGGTCGAGTTTTGCGACGTGATCGTGCTGAACAAGGTGGATCTGGTCAAAGTGGCGGACCTTGAACGGCTCACGGCGATTTTGCGCAGCCTCAACCCGCGGGCGAAAATCGAAATGTCGACGTTCGGTCGTGTCGCGCTCGATCGGGTACTGGATACCCAGCTGTTCGACTTCGAGGAAGCCGCCAGAGCACCTGGCTGGCTGAAGGAACTGCGCGGCGAACATACGCCGGAAACCGAAGAGTATGGAATCCGCAGCTTCGTATGGCGCGCGCGCAGGCCGATGAATCCGGAGTTGTTCTGGAATCTGATCAACAGCGAATGGCCGGGCGTGGTCCGCTCCAAGGGATTCTTCTGGCTTGCAAGCCGTCCCTCTCATGCCGGTTCCTGGTCGCAGGCGGGCGCGGTTTGCCGCCATGGTTTAGCGGGACGCTGGTGGGCCGCCGTACCGAAAGCGGACTGGCCGACGGACGCCGAATCGCTTGCCTTCATCAATGCGAACTGGACGCCCGAGGTCGGCGATGCGAGACAGGAACTGGTACTGATCGGTATCGATATCGACGAACCCGGCATGCGCCAACGGCTTGACGCCTGTCTGCTCACGGACGCGGAGATGGCCGATGGACCTCAAGCATGGATCGGGTATGCGGACCCGTTTCCGGAGTGGGGCGTTCGCGTGCCGGAGACAGTTTGACCTGCGAAGCGAAAATCTATTACGGCACGGCGTCGACCACAACCCGGTACAATCCACCCGCCATGTCCGGAAGCTGGTGCAAATCCAGCGCGGTCGCGCCACTGTGATCGGCCTTCGCGCCGAAAGTCAGACCTGGTCATCGGCTCATTCCAACCGTACTTGCGGGGCGCGAAACCCCAGGAGAAATCAGCATGACTGCACTGGTCAGCGTGCGGCGCACAGGTGCCCGCCATTCATCGTTCGGCCATTCCCGCGCGTGTCGGGCAACGTCGATCACCACGTCTGAACGCACGTCGATCCGCTAGCCGCCGACGTTTTCCGCTCTCCGGGTTTGCCGCCCGCATCGCATCGATGCGGGCGCACGCGCGCCCGTCGCGAGCGCGCCACATCACAATAACGAATCACAAAAAAATGGACGCATCCGCACCGCTTTTCCGCGCGCGGCGCTTCGCCCTGCGTAGCGCTATCGCCTGCACCTGGCTCGTCAACACGACGCCGGTTTTCGCCGATACCAGCAGCACCTCGCCCGCCACCGATTCATCTCCGCAGACGGCCACCTTGCCCGCCGTGCGTGTCACCGGCACCGCCGGGAACAACGCAAACTCGAACGTTCCGGACCTCACGACGCCGCTCACGACGGGCAGCCGCCTGGGCCTCTCGAGTCTCGATACGGCTGCAAGCGTTGAAGCGATCGGCAGCACGCAACTGACCGAGCGCGGCGACAACAACGTGACGCAAGCCGTCACGCGGGCCGCCGGTTTCGCGACCGACGCGGCACCGGGCAACGGCGGCACGTCGCTGTCCGTGCGCGGCTTCAGCGGTCCCGAATCGGTCACGACGCTCTACGACGGCGTGCGCATGTACGCGGGCGCGGGCACCGTGTCGTTTCCCTTTGATACGTGGTCGGCCGAACGCATCGAAGTGTTGCGCGGACCGGCCTCGGTGCTTTACGGAGAAGGCGGTATCGGCGGTGTCATCAATATCGTGCCGAAGGCGCCGCAGCGCGACTACGCGACGACAATCGAGCTCGGCGCCGGCACTTACGGCAAGAAGCGCGTCGCGCTCGACACCACGGGCGCGCTGGGTCCGATGCTCTCGTACCGCTTCTATATCGCCGACGACCGCGACAACGGCTGGCTGCCGCGCGGCGATTCGCACACGACGGCGCTCGGCGGCGCGTTGCGTCTCGACGTGAATCCGCGCCTGTCGTTCACGCTCGATTACGACTACGGCCGCCAGCTTCCCGCGCGCTACTTCGGCGTGCCCGTTATGGACGGCGCACTCGATCCCGCACTGGCACGCCAGAACTACAACGTCGGCAACGCGTCGATCTCGTACTACGACCAGTGGACGCGCCTCTCCGCCCGATGGAATGCCGCGCCCGGCATCACGCTGCGCAATCAGTTTTACTATCTGCTGACCAACCGCCACTGGCACGACAGCGAAAGCTACGAGCTGCTCGGCGACGGCAACGTGCTGCGCTCCGACTACATCGAAATCCTGCACCGCGAACAGCAGGTTGGCGATTCGCTCGACGCGACCTTCGATGGCCGGCTGCTCGGACGTCAGAACCGGCTCGTCGTCGGCGCGGACTTCAATGTGATTTCGTTCCTCGATACGAGCAACTCGCCGTATGACGGCGCCTCGATCGTGCCGGCATTCGGCTTCGATCCGGGCGTGTTCGCCAGCCCCGACCCGACCGTGCCGCAGTTCCAGACCACGACGCACCAGGCGTCCGTTTTCGCGGAAAACCGGCTCGAACTGACGGATCGGCTCGCGTGGGTCTCCGGCCTGCGCTACGACCATCTCGACTACCACCGCGATACCTTCGCGACGGTCAACGGACCGGCCTCGTCGTTTGACCGGACCTTTGCGCATACCGGCTGGCGCACGGGGCTGGTGTTCTCGCTGACACCCGATTTCTCGGTCTATGCGCAGTACACGACGGGCGCCGACGGCGTGGGCTCGCTCGTCACGCTCTCGAAGTCGAGCAGTCAGTTTTCGCTCGCAAGCGGCACGCAGTGGGAAGCCGGCGTCAAGCAGCAGTTACTGGACGGACGCGCGTGGTGGACGCTCGCGTTCTACCAGATCGTCAAGCACGACCTGCTCAGCACCGATCCGTCGAATCCCGATCTCACGCAGCAGGTCGGCAAGCAGTCGTCGCGCGGCGTCGAGTGGACCGGCGCGCTGCAACTGGGCGGCGGGGTGTCGGTCAACGCAAACGCCTCGCTGCTGCGCGCGCGTTACGACGACTTCAACGAGGACGTGAATGGCCAGAGCCTCTCGCGCTCGGGCAACGTGCCGTACAACATTCCCGAGCAGACCGCGAACCTGTGGCTCGACTGGGCGTTCGCGCCGGGCTGGCGCGCTGGCGCGGGCCTGCACTACGTGGGCCGCCGTTATGGCGACAACGCGAATACCGCGCCGATTCCGAGCTACACGCTGTTCGACGCCTCGGCGTCGTGGCGCGCCACGCGCAACCTTACGCTGGCGCTCTATCTGCGCAATCTCACGAACCGCACGTATGTGGTCACGACGCAGAACGACGGTGGCGAGTGGCTGCTCGGCGCGCCGCGTTCGGGCTGGGTCACGGCGACGCTGAACTTCTAGAGTCGCGAACCATGTCGTCATTGAGTATCGACGGACTCGAGTGGTCGCCGCGCGACGGCGATGCCGCGAGGCGCGAGCATGCGCTGCTGCGCTCGATTGTCCTCGACGTCAGGCCCGGCGAATTCGTCGGACTGATCGGGCCGAACGGCAGCGGCAAGACGAGCCTGCTGCGCTGTGCGTTTCGTTACGCGAAGCCGCAGCGCGGCACGGTCACGTTCGACGGCGAGGATGTCTGGGCGCACCCGGCACGCTGGAGCGCGCAGCGCATCGCGGTGCTGCTGCAGGATGCGCCCGACGACTTCGGCTTGAGCGTGGAGGAGGTCGTCGCGATGGGACGCATGCCGCACAAGCGCGCGCTCGAAGGCGAAACGCCGGACGACCGCGCCCGGATAGCGCGTGCGCTTGACGACGTCGGTCTTGCCGATCTGCGCGCGCGGCCGTTCGCGACGCTCTCGGGCGGCGAGCGCCAACGCGCGCTGCTTGCGCGCGCGCTCGTGCAGCAGCCGGCCGTGCTGATGCTCGACGAGCCGACCAATCATCTCGATCCGCGCCATCAGCTTGAACTGCTCGCGCTGGTGAAGCGCCAGCGGATCGCGACGCTCGCGACGATTCACGACCTCAATCTTGCCGCCGCGTTCTGCGACCGGCTGTTCGTCATCCATGCGGGCGAGATCGTCGCGTACGGCACCCCCGAAACCGTGCTCACCGAGACACTGCTCAGGCGCGTTTATGGCATTGACGCACTCGTCGATCGCCACCCCATCAATCACTGTCCGCGCATTACCCTGATTGCGGCGCATACGGGATCGCAACGATGAAAACGACACGACTGCGCGCCGTGCTTGGCGCATGGCTGTTCGCGGGCGCGAGTGCTGCGGCGCATGGGGGCCACTATCCGGTGACCGTGCATAGCTGCAACCGCGACGTCACCTTCACCAGAGCGCCAACGCGCGCGGTGAGCAACGACGTCAATCTCACGGAGATGCTGCTCGCGCTCGGCGTGCGATCGCATATGGCGGGTTATACGGGCATCAGCGGCTGGAAGAGCGCCGATGCCGCGTTTGCGGGAGAACTGAACGGCCTGCCCGAACTCGCGCAACGTTATCCGTCGCTCGAAACGCTCGTGGCCGCGCAGGCCGACCTCTATGTCGCGGGCTGGAATTACGGCATGCGCGTGGGCGGCCCGATTACGCCCGCGACGCTCGCGCCATTCGGCATTGCGACCTACGAACTCTCCGAATCGTGCGGGCATGTGATGCCACGTCCCGCCGCCTCGCTCGACGACGTCTACAACGATCTGCGCAATCTCGGCGCGATCTTCGATGCCGATGCGCAGGCCCAAAGCGTGATCGCGTCCATGCAGACACGCATCGCCGATGTCGCTCGCGCGTTGAACGGAACGCATGATCGCCCGCGCGTGTTCGTCTACGACAGCGGCGAGGACAAGCCCTTTACCGCCGGCAAGCTCGCGATGCCGACCGCGTTGATTCGCGCGGCAGGCGGACGCAATGTGATGGACGACGTGGCCCAGAGCTGGGCGCAGGTGAGCTGGGAAAGCGTGGTGGCGCGCGATCCGCAAGTGATCGTGATCGTCGACTATGGCGCGGTGACGGCGGCCCAGAAAGAGGCGTTCCTGCTTGCGTCGCCCGCGCTCGCGAACGTCGCGGCGATTCGCGAGCGGCGTTTTATCGTGGTGCCCTATGACGCGGCCACGCCCGGCGTGCGGAACGCGGAAGCGATCGGGACGATCGCGCGCGGTTTGCATCCCGAAGCCTTTGCGCGGCCGCCGCGCGTTTCACGATGAGCGCGACAGGCCGACGCGCGCGCGTGCTGCCGTTCGCGTTGCTCGCGATCGTGCTGGCGGTGTCGATCGTGCTCGCGGTCGGCCTCGGCTCAACACGCATCGCGGCGGGCGACGTCATGCGCACGATCGCCGCACATGCTGTTGGCCGCACGCATCCGGCCGACATGAACGACGCCATCGTCTGGATGATCCGCGTGCCGCGTGTGCTGCTCGGCGCATTGGTCGGCGCGGCGCTCGCGGTCGCGGGGGCGGTCTTGCAGGCCGCGACCTCGAACCGGCTTGCGGATCCGCATCTGCTCGGCGTGAGCGCGGGTGCGAGCGTCGGTGCGGTGGCGGCGACGTTGTGGATCGGGGCGGCGTGGGGCGTGCTGACACTGCCGGTTTGCGCCTTCGCCGGCGCGCTCGCGGCAACGGCGCTCGTGATCGCATGCGGCGCGCGCGGCGGGCGAGTCGATGCGCAGCGCTTGCTGCTCGCCGGCGTCGCGATCTCGTTCGTGCTGATGGCCCTCGCGAATCTGCTGCTTTATCTCGGCGATCAACGCGCTGCCTCGTCGGTACTGTTCTGGATGCTCGGCGGGCTCGGGCTTGCGCGCTGGAACCTGCTTGACGTACCGGCGGCGCTCGTCGGCATCAGCCTGATTTTGCTGATCGGCCGCCGCCGCGAACTCGATGCGCTGATGAGCGGCGACGTCGTTGCCGTTACGCTCGGCGTGAACGTGACCCGCCTGCGCCGGGAATTGTTCGTCGTGTGCTCGCTCCTCACGGCGGGGATGGTCGCGGTGAGCGGCGCGATCGGCTTCGTCGGCCTCGTGGCGCCGCATGCGGCGCGCCGGCTGGTCGGCGCAGGGCACGCGCGGCTCTTGCCGACGTCGGCCCTCGTGGGCGCGATCATGCTGGTTTGGGCCGACGTGGCGGCGCGTACGCTGATCTCGCCTGACGATCTGCCTATCGGTGTGGTGACGGGTTTGTTCGGGGGCATCTTCTTCGTGTGGTTAGTGCGTAGTCCGCATTGAGTCGAGAGGGTGGGCTTGTTGTACGGTCTATGCGCTCCACGCATAAATTAATTCCCTAAATGAATTTGCGCGGCCACGCAGATCACGGTCGAATGTCGGGTTCCGGGCGCCGGGGTGCGCCAACGCGGTGAAGCACGCCGCGTATCCGTCTTTCTTCAGAAGAGTAAAAGGAGCCAAAATGAAAACCACGCTTGCAGCCCTGACGCTTGCGTTGCTCGCCGTCTCGTCCGGCAGCGCGATCGCCAAGGACTGGTCGACCATGCGATTCGGCGTCGACGCGAGCTATCCGCCGTTCGAATCGAAGGCCGCCGATGGCAAGCTCGTCGGTTTCGATATCGACCTCGGCAATGAAATCTGCCGTCGTCTGAACGCGAAATGCGTGTGGGTCGAAAACTCGTTCGACGGCATGATCCCGGGGTTGAAGGGGCGTAAATTCGACGGCGTGCTGTCGACCATGTCGATGACGCCCGCGCGTCAGGCGCAGATCGCGTTCTCATCGAAGGTGTTCCGCATTCCGACGCGTCTCGTCGCGAAGAAGGACTCATCGATCGTGCCGACGCCGGAAGCGCTGAAGGGCAAGCGCATCGGCGTCGAACAGGGCTCGATCCAGGAGACCTATGCGAAGACGTATTGGGAACCCGCCGGTGCCGTGATCGTGCCTTATCAGGACCAGGACCTCGTGTACTCGGACTTGCTCGCCGGGCGCATCGACGCGTCGTTGCAGAACGCGGTGCAAGCCGAAATCGGCTTCCTGCGTACGCCGCGCGGCAAGGACTTTGCATTTGCCGGCAATCCGCTTTACGACGCGAAAACGCTCGGCAGCGGAACGGCAATTGGCTTGCGTAAGGAAGATACCGACCTGAAGGAAAAAATCGACAAGGCGATCGCCGATATTCGCGCCGATGGCACGTACGACCGGATCGCGAAGAAGTATTTCGATTTCGACGTGTACGGCCAGTAATCTCGCCGTAGCAACCACGCGCTGTCGATACGGCGCGAAAACATCGCGGGGTCTTGCCTTCACGGGCAAGACCCCGCAGTGCTTATGGCGGACGGCGCACGCATTACCCCCAGCGTATGCCGCTCGAAGCCTCGTATAGGAACGCGTAGCCACGCTACCTCATACCGGTCGCGCTTCTCCACCTGGCGCTGCCGCCGCCCGCCATCTACACTGGTTTCATACCCGTCCCGAAACCGGATGCACTGAAGGTTGGGGAGCCTCGACATGAACGGCTATCAGATCACCTTCTTTACCCAGCAGGCGCGCAGCCATCATGGCAAACCGCTCGCCGACTGGCTCGTGCATCTGGCGGGCGAACTCGGTCTGCGCGGTGCGACCGTGATTCCGGCCTGCGAGGGTGTCGGGCAGCATCACCGGATTCATTCCGCGCACTTCTTCGAGCTCGCGGATCAGCCGCTGTCCGTCGTGATGGCGGTCACGGCCGATGAAGCCGGGCGGTTGTTCGAGCGGCTTCGCGCCGAGGGGCTGCATCTGTTCTATGTGAAGACGGCGGTCGAATTCGGCGTCGTCGGCGAGGACGATGAGGGCGATAGGAGCATGCCGAAAACCTGATGCACGCCTGTGCGCCTACGCGACGAAATCGGCCGCCATGTCCGCGTCGGTGCGCGCTTCGAGCCGGCCGCTGCGGCAGGCGGCGCGGAATACCTCGTAGTCTTTCTCCACCTGATCCGCGTAGGCGCGCGAATAAGCGACGAGTGCTTCGGACATCTGATCGCCATTGCCGAGATAGGCCGCGACTTCGGTTGCGAGTCCGCCCGCTTTCGCGTGAGCGCGCGCGAGCACCCAGCCGCACATGCCCGCGTATTGGCGGAACGTGTCTTTCGCAAACAGTTCGAGCGTGGCCGAAATCTTCATGTCGCGTAACTGGCGGCCGTAGATCGCGCGCCCGAACGGGCCGGTGGTCCAGCCGAGGAACGGATCGCTCGCGCCCTGCATGAGCCGTTGTCCATCGACGACGCGCTGGCCCTGATGCTTCGGCCCCGGCGCCTTGAAGTAGCGCGTCACGACCGAGGTGGACGCTTCCTTGAACTGGATGAAGAGCGGCTTCTCGTGCTGATCGACCATCAGCAGGATCAGGCAGCGCGTGCCCACGCTGCCGACGCCGACGACCTTGAACGCCATGTCGTGCATCGAGAAGTGATCGAGCAGCGTGCGCCGCACCGTGCCGAGCGATTTCAGGTAGTGCTTGTAGATCGGCGCCATCAACGTGCGCCAGTCGCCGAGGCCGAGCCAGTCGTCCTCGTGCGTGAAAAGCGTACTCTTGCCGTGCACGTGGAACACGGTCGGCGGCACGTCGCGAATCTGCCAGATGTCGTCGCGGCGGTTCGCGAGCTTCGGCAGGATCGTTTCATGCGTGCGGCGCGATGCTCTGGCGATGCTGTTGCGGATGCGTTGCCGCGCATCCTCGGTCGGCGAGATTTCCTCGAGACGCGCGAACGTGATGAGCTCGTACCACAGTTCGAGCGGACTCATGTCCGAGTAGCGTGCGGTCCAGTGCTGATAGCTTTGCACGCAATGCGCGACGACTTCGTCGGCGAGCTTGTCGCCGTGGCCGAGATGGCGGACGGCGATATAGAGGCTCGCCGCGAGACGCTTCAGGTCCCACTCCCACGGACCGACGGCGGTTTCGTCGAAGTCGTTGATGTCGAACACGAGCGCGCGCTCGGGTGTCGCGAAGCCGCCGAAATTCATCAGGTGGCAGTCGCCGCAAATCTGGAAATGAAAGCCGCTGTTCGCGGTCGCCGCGAGATCATGCGCCTGGATGATCGCGCTGCCGCGATAGAACGTGAACGGCGATTCGAGCATGCGTCCGTAGCGCAGCGGCACGAGAGCTTCGACGCGGCCTCGGCTGCTTTCGCGCAGCAGGCGGACCGGATCGCGATCGACCTTGCCGATCCCGGCGTGGGCGCTGCGTGGGGCGTTCTTGCGTGCGTTGCGGCCGGTCGCGCTACGCTGCGCGAGCGATTCGAATGGCGTCATCGTTGGCCCTTGGAAATGCAGCGTTATTCAGTTCGTGTGCACACGACGAAAACCTTGCCTGCACGCCAGCCGCCGAGTTTACCAAACCGTTGCAAAGTCGCTCGGCGCGGTACATGAAGGCAGCAGCGACGTGCCTCTAACCTGTTGGGACTCTAGCGTGTCCGCGCCGTTATTTCCATAGAGGACTGCTCTTGCACATGTACCGGCTTGCGGTGGCCGGCACATGCGCCGGGCGGTTATGCCGAGAGCTTCTGCATTTCCGCGAACAGATCGGCCTTGCCTTCGAAGCCGATGCCGGGCAACTCGGGCATCGTGATGTAGCCGTTCTCGACCTTCACGCCGTCGGGGAAGCCGCCATACGGCTGGAACAGATCGGGATACGACTCGTTGCCGCCGAGGCCGAGACCCGCCGCGATGTTGAGCGACATCTGGTGGCCGCCGTGCGGGATGCAGCGGCTCGCGGACCAGCCATGCTGATGCAGCATCTCGAGCGTGCGCAGATATTCGACGAGGCCATAGCTCAGCGCACAGTCGAATTGCAGCCAGTCGCGATCGGCACGCATGCCGCCGTAGCGAATCAGGTTGCGCGCGTCCTGCATCGAAAACAGGTTCTCGCCGGTCGCCATCGGTTTGTCGTAGTAGTTGCGCAGCGTCGCCTGCAATTCGAAGTCGAGCGGATCGCCGGCTTCCTCGTACCAGAACAGATCGTATTGCGAGAGCGCCTTGGCGTATTGAATCGCCGTGTCGAGATCGAAGCGGCCGTTTGCGTCGACGGCGAGTTTCTGGCCGTCTTGCAGTACGCTCAGGATGGAGTCGATACGGCGCAGGTCTTCGTCGAGCGACGCGCCGCCGATCTTCTTCTTCACGACCGTATAGCCACGGTCGATATAACTGCGCATTTCGTCCTTCAGCTTGCTGTGGTCCTGGCCCGGATAGTAGTAGCCGCCCGCGGCGTAGACGAACACCTTGCGATCGGGCTGGCCGTTGCCGTAGCGGTCGGCGAGCAGCTGGAACAGGGGCTTGCCTGCGATCTTCGCGACCGCGTCCCACACGGCCATGTCGATCGTGCCGATGGCGACTGAGCGCTCGCCGTGACCGCCCGGTTTTTCGTTCGTGAACATCGTCGCCCAGACACGGTGCGGGTCGAGATTGTCGCCGGCATCGTTGACGAGCGTCGCCGGATCGGCGTCGAGCACGCGCGGAATGAAGCGCTCGCGCATCAGCTTGCCTTGGCCGTAGCGGCCGTTCGAGTTGAAGCCGTAACCGATGACGGGCTTGCCGTCGCGGATCACGTCCGTGACCACGGCGACGAGACTCAGCGTCATCTTGCTGAAGTCGATGTAGGCGTTGCGGATCGAGGAGCTGATCGGAACGGTCTTTTCGCGGATTTCTACGATTTTCATGGATGTCTCCAGATGGCACGGCCAGTGTTCGGAATGACTGGCGGTTCAAGGCGCTAGATTAGGCGTTGGAATCGGTACTATGATTCACCTGAATTCACTTCTTTATTAACCTGTGGTGAAAAACGACCTGACCTCGTACCTCGAGTTTTTCGTCCTGCTCGGGCGCTACGGCAACCTGTCGGCCGCCGCGCGCGATCTCGACATTACGCCGCCGGCGGCGACCAAGCGCCTCGCGCAACTCGAAGCGCGGCTCGGCGTGCGGCTCGTGAATCGCACCACGCGCAGTGTCAGTCTGACCGCCGAGGGCGAGACTTTCCTGCACTACGCGACGCGGATTCTCGCCGAAGTCAGGGAGATGGAAGACATCGTATCGTCGAGCCGTTCGGTGCCGCGCGGCTTGTTGCGCGTGAACGCGACGCTCGGCTTCGGCCGCACGACGATTGCGCCGTTCGTGTCCGAGTTCGCGAAGCGCTATCCGCATGTCGAGGTGCAACTGGACGTGACCGACAGGCCGATCGATCTTGTCGAAAGCGGAGTCGATCTCGCGATTCGCTTCGGCGAATTGCCGGACAAGCGACTCAACGCGCGCCGCATCATGGCGAACCGGCGCTTTCTATGCGCGTCGCCGCGTTATCTCGAGTTGCACGGCACGCCCGAAAGCCTGGCCGATCTTGCGAGCCATCAGTGCATCGTCCATCGGCAGAACGACGATGCCTACGGCATCTGGCGTCTCGAACGCAACGGCGAGCCGCACTCGGTGAAGGTGCGCGGCGTGCTGTCGAGCAACGACGGCGACATCGTGCTGAGCTGGGCGCTCGATGGTCACGGCATTCTGCTGCGCTCCGAGTGGGACCTTGCGAAATACCTCGAAAGCGGCCGCTTGCGCGTGGTGCTGCCCGAGTTCGTGCAGCCGTCGGCCGACCTGTTCGTCTATTACCCGAACCGGCGCAATCAGTCGGCGCGTGCCCGCGCTTTTATCGACTTTCTGGCGGAGCGGTTTGGGCGGCATGGGGCGTAGATTTTGACGGCGGGGGCGAAGAGGTGCCGCGGCACGCGGGCTGCATCGCTGCCGTTTGGGCGTTGTCGCGTTTCGGGTGAGATTCGAACGGCGTTCGGGCGGATCTCGAACACGTCGGCCCGTTCAGCGGGCAATCGTCTTGAAGACCCGATTCTTGTCGAGCAGGACGGGATCGAGCGTTTTGTCTTCGTTCTCCGCCGATCCATCCGTTCTGCTTTCTTCTAGAGCCGGGCCGGTATAGCGTCCTCGCGGCCGGATGACTTTGCCTACCCTGAGCTGCTCGATGCAATGCGCGAGCAGTCCGACGCTGCGGGCGGTTGCAAACAGACCGAATGCGGCGTCGCGCGGAAGCTGAAATTGCGTGGCCAACGTCGCGAGCGCGACGTCGATAGTCGGTTGCAGACCCGTGAGCGTCACGACCTTGTCGATGAACGACGCCAGTTCCTTGGGCGGATCGAGCCGATCCAGCAAGGCACGCGCTCGCGGGTCGCCGTCCGGATAAAGATGGTGCCCGAAGCCGGGAATCGGGATCGCGGATTGCAGATGGTGGCTGACAACGTGCTCGGCGCCCAGTCTTTCGACGTCGTCGAAGACCGCGCGCACGCGCCCCGATGCATCACCATGCAAGGGACCGGAGAACGTGGCGAGCCCGGTCAGCAGGCACCCGGCCAGCGATGCACCGGTAGACGCGGTAATTCTCGCGGCAAACGTGGAACTGGTGATTTCGTGGTCGGCGATCAGTACCAGCGCTCGCCGGATCAGATCGGCCACGGCGGCGTCCTGCCGCCAGCCCAGGGCAAGCCGCTCGTGGGTCCATTGGGCATGGCCGTCGCATTGCGCGCCGAACGCCTGCGCGACAACCGCGACCAGCCGGCCTGTCTCGGCATGCAGCGCACTGTCGGTACGTCCGTGCGTGGAGTGTCCGTTGGCGGCCAGCGCCGCGAGCGACATGAACGCGCATTGTCTGCCGCGCTCGTCGCCTTGCAGCGGGATGCTGGCGGACTCGAAAGAGATGGGTGGCCGCGCGTTCCACAGGATCGCGGCGACTTCTTCGAGCGTCGCCGTCTCCGACAGCCGGATGCTGTCGTGTCCGCGATAGTACGCACGCCCCTTCGAAAAGGTCGTGATACCGCTATAGATGCAAGGCTCGGCACCGAATATCGTCCCGGCAGCGAGTGCTTCGCGCTTGCGCCCGACCTGTTTTTTCCGGCAGAGCCCGAGCACGTCCTCGGCCCGGTAGAGACTCTTTCTCGGATCGAGCGGATCGGGCATGACGGCAATGCTGCCTCGACTGACGTACGCATAGACCGTTTGCGGTTGTACGCCGAGTTGTCGGGCCGCGTCAGTCAGGGTGATCCAGTTGCGCATGAAATGGATGCGTCGCGATGCAGTGGATGAGAGGGAAGACCGCACGATAGTAATCGCACATGGCGCGCCGTCGCTATCGATGCGGTTTCGATATTGACCGCTTTTCAGGTAAAAGTCATCTCGGCGGGCTTGCGCTCCAGGATTTCGACGAGGATGTTGCCCGGGGCACGCACGAAGCAGGCCCGGACACCGGCCCGAACCGGCTTGATGGGCTCGACGATATCCGCTCCGCAGTGGATCAGATGTTCGAATGCCGCGTCCAGATCATTCACGGTGACGCCAAAATGATCGATGCCTTCTTTCCGGGCTCCCGCGGGCAACTGAACAGCGTGCGCTTGCGTCAGTGCGGTGATGAAGAGATTGATGCTGCCGAGACGAAGATCCACTCTTGCGGGGCGACGTACGATTTCGGCGTTCAGACAGCGGGCAAACCATGCAGCTGTCGCTTCGGCGTCGGTGGAACAGAGCTGGAGATGGTCCCATTTGAATTCAATCATGTCGTTGTACCTGATCTATTTCACCGGATGTTTCTGGATCAAAGTTCGATACGGGAAAGTTTCCCGAGAAAAATCGAATAGGAGAACGTGCCAAGCAGGCAGATGGCACCCATCAGGTTGAGTGCCCAGTAGAAGTGGCCGGTATGGTGCGTGATATAGCCGATCATGAGCGGCGTCGTCACCCCCGCGATGTTTGCCGCGAGACTGGTGATGCTGCTGGTCAGGCCCACGTACTGTCGCGGCGCGATTTCCGAAACCGCGGCCCACGACATCGAGCCGATCCCCTGGGCAAAGAATGCAATCGTCAGGATCGCAATTACCATGGCGTTCGATTCGACAAAGTTCACGAAGACAACGGAGGCACCGAGCAGCGTGCCGATGATAAGCGGCGCCTTTCGGGCCGCGGAAACGGACACGCCGCGCCGGATGAAGAAATCCGACAGCGACCCGGCGACGAGAATGCCTGCCGTTGCACCGAGGAATGGAAGCGCCTGAAATATGCCGACCTTGATCATCGACATATGACGCGCTTCGATCAGATAGGTCATGAACCAGG